>Ga0325414_1000004_pt1 | contig 136732 bp, 89 predicted proteins | sample PopdelMetagenome_8_FD_206183 | JGI IMG/M metagenome (GOLD analysis project Ga0325414, IMG submission 206183) | Populus deltoides microbial communities from Bellville, Georgia, United States - Leaf-PdKOR-R3 | ecosystem: Host-associated > Plants > Phyllosphere > Phylloplane/Leaf | place: USA... | reverse complement strand
GTTCTAAGATCAAGATCATGTTCTTGCTCTCTCTTTATTGTTGTAATGCTTAAGTTTTATTTTCATTAATCTCTTGTTTATGCTTTTCATTTCCTTTACTATACTTAGTTAACTATGTTCTTATCTTGTTTATTTATGTTCTTCTTCTTTATTATGTCTAGCTAAGTTAATTATGTCAAGGTGACAAGGTTTCACTAATGGTGTTAGAATAAGTATAATATGAACTCAACATAGACTTCAATGCTTAAATCCTAAACAATTTGCTATTAACATGTCTTATCTTTTTTATCTTATCAATCCTTAATAGCTTGCTTGTTAAATGGTTAATCTAGATTTGTGTTGTATAACACTTGGTACATCAAATACTTGATCCTTCATAGTTTTCAGCCGACATCGTTGTTATGAAAGGAAATTGATTTGTTGTCAACATAAGTTAGCATCATGAATGCTTGATAAAATTTGTAAGTATGGTATTATGTAAATAAGATGATTAATATGATCATGTTGATAATTTATAAAGAGTTTATATTTTACTTATCTCTAATACTATTAGTGAACCCTCTAACCTTGACATTTGTTTTTATCATTGTTTAATCTTCTTTAATAATCTTATATCTCAAAGTCCTCTTTAAATCATCATCATCATTGTTGTTGTTGTTGTTGTTCTTATTATTATTATTATTCTTATTATTATTATTATTATTATTATTATTATTATTATTTATATAGTTCACCTCCCTGTGGTTCGACCTCGGTCTTGCCGGGTTATTTATTACTGTGACACTACTGCACTTGGGATAAGACATCAACTCTTTGATCATGTCATCGAACCATAGGGAGGTGAACTATAAAAATTATAAACAACAAATGAGAAGGAGTTGAAGAGAACTTTTGAGATGTGATATTGATGTGAGTATTAATCAAAGATAAAAGCAATTGTCAAGGTTAGAGGATCCACTAATAGTATTAGAAATAAGAATAGTATAAACTCTTTTTATTAATCAACTAGAAACCACACACAAAGAAGGTTTCAATCGGATGATTTATCCTTAATAGTTCATTATAAATTTTTAACATGATCATATTAATTATCTTATTTTAGTAACACCATACTTTTAAATATTGTCAGGAATTCATGATGTTAACTTATGTTAACAACAAATCAAGTTCCTTTCACAGCACAGGTGTCGGTTATACCATACAGTAGGCTATGAAAATGTCAAGTATTGGTTGTACCAAGGATTGTACAACACAAATCTAGATTAATAATTTAACAAGCAAGGTATTAAGAATTAGTAAGATAAAAAGATAAGACATGCTAATAACAAACTTTCTTGGATATAAACATTGAAGTCCATGTTGAGTTTATATTATACCTATTATAACACCAGTAGTGAAACCTTTTCACATTGACATAATAAACTTAGGTAAACATTGTGAAGAAGAGAAACATAAATAAACTAGATAAGAACATAGTTATGATGAAAAGCATAAACAAGAGATTAATAAAAGCAAAAATTAAACATTACAAAAATACAAAGAAAGAAAGCAAGAATATGATCTTGATCTAAAAACCAAGATGTCTAAATGTATGGAAAATACCTCCTTTTATAGGCTAAAATTCAGAACTATTGATTTGGTGACTACTTATTGAGTGGGTGGCCACCTCTTGACTTGATGACAACCATTATCTTCTTGTTTGAACAAAACATCACTGCTAACATTAGAATTTGAACAAATAGTCTTCATGAAAGTTCTGGACATTTATCTCAGCTTTCCAACAAAACAAAAATGAGCTCATTTGGATTTCTAGAACTCGAGATATGGGCTGAAAACTCAACAGTGTCTAGGCTGCATGACAGATTCCAACTTCTTTTTTGTTGCTAAAATTTGAACTTGAAAACAACCCTTTTGAACCTTGAACTCTCATGAAAGTTTTAGGCCGATGTCTTAGCTTTTCATCCATATAAAGGAGACCTAAATCCATGTTCTACAACTCCAGTTATGATCCAATAACTGAATGATGTTTTAGTTTGAAGTGAACCAACATCTCTTCTTTAAGCTTAGCCCTCTCTTTTTCTTTTCACTTTCAATAGTTAAACACATCAATCAATCCTTTAAATTGTGAGATATGCCTGCATTCAAAATGAACATTTACCATAAATTAAAGATATCTTATGTTATCAGACTTGTTATTATAAAACATGCTTAAGTTGGGGAATTTAATGATACTTTAATTAACTTTGACTAATGACATCCTAAGGGGATGGCCGAGATGAATTAATGATTAGCTTCGGCTAATGACATCCTAAAAGGATGGTCGGGATGAATTAATAATTAACTTTGGCTAATAGCATCCTAAGAGGATGGCCGTGATGAATTAATGATTAGCTTCGGCTAATGGCATCCTAGATGGATGGCCGGGTTGAATATGATTTTTAGCTTTGGCTAATTACATTCTAGATGGATGGCCGGGTTAAATATGATGTTTAGATTTAGCTAATGGCATCTAGATGGATAGCCAAGTTGATTATGATGATAGGCTTCAGCTAATGGTATCCATAAGGGATGACGGGTTTGATTTTGTGATTAGTTCTGGCTAATGGCATCCAAGATGGATGACCGAGTTTGGATGTTGTGATTAGCTATGGCTAGAAGTATCCAAGGTGGATGACCAGGTTAAAGTAAAGTAATTAACCCTTACCGATGTTTAAATTTTATCCCTACAACTCCTATGGAGAGGTTGGGGTGTATAAGTGAGAATAATACACTTAACAAAATAATAAGGATTGTACAATGCATATGAGAAGTAAAAGAAGGAATGTACCCATTTTAAGTTGATAATAAAAAGTAACAATAATGTTCTTCTAGTTATTTATTATCATATTTAGATTATTTACAATTCTTGTATTGATGTTGTTTTTGTAACAGGGACATCATACAATCAAGGTGCGTAGAAAAACCCGTTCCATAAGTTCACATATTTTAAAAGGTGCTATGTAATACTATGTTTTAGGTTTTATGTGTTTGATAAGAACGAACGAACTAATTGAATATTTGTCATTCGACACTTTTGTAAAGGCTTGTATCAAAAATTATAATGGAATACGAATGTGAAAGTATGATCTTGTAAACATGATGTGGTAAATGTATGTATGTGATATTCTCTTTTATGAGAATGTTGTGTTATGAAATCACATGAATATTGCACTACACTAAGAGATAAATTATGTTACGATAAACCCTAAATACTGTTGCAAGAATGTGTATTGTCTCTTTTAAGAATGTTGATTTACATTATTCTATATGGGTTATGCCTTGCTAATGAATGAAATGCACTTATAAATTCATAGAATGATATTGTGAAAAGCATTGAGAACCTAACGACTTATAAAAAAAAATCCACCAATTTTTGGCTATGAAAAGCCAGGTTTTTACAGTTGGTATTAGAGCACCTGGTTAGGATCCTAAGGATTGATGATAATAAAGTTGTTTTGATCTATTTCAAAATGATACGCATTCATCAAGGGGCACGAACCAAGCCACCCTCCATTAAAGGGAGGAATATGGGTCGAAATGCCTATGGTTGGCAAGATAAGGATCCATTGGATGACACTGGTTCTTATGCTCTAGTAAGAACATCTGAGTCCTTGCGGGGAAAAACCGCAGAAGCTAAAGAAGAGCGGGTACCAAATCAAACTAAAGAAATGCCCCCAACAAGGGTGGAATAACAGGAAAGAATGGAGGCACACCCCTCAACCGTTCCAACAGGGGTGCCCTCGTCTTATAATGACTTGGGACTTCTAGTTCAAATAGTCAAGGCAGTAATGGAAGGCATGGCTGACTCCATGACTCAAGCAACTCTAACTACACAAATTCCACGGATAACCCCAGGAATTGTTGCAACCACGAACAACGTGGTGTTACTTGTATGGTTGGTCAAAAGTATGAGGGAAATGGGTTATAAACCGTATATGGGAGAGCACGATGCTGAGATAGCAGGGAGGTGGAGAAGACTATGATCCAGATTAACATACCTGAAGACTTACGGGTAAATTGTGCCATTCGGCTACTGTCTGACCGGGCCATGACATGGTGGGAAACCATCCAGCTGAGGTGTGCAACCGAAACATTGACTTGGATAGATTTTAAATTAGAGTTTGAGAACCAATTCTACTCTAGGTACCATCGCAAGGTGAAAGAGCAGAAGTTCCTAAAGTTACGACAAGGTGAAATGTCAGTGTTAGAATATGAAAAGTGATTTCATGACCTCTTGTTGTTTGCCACTATGTCTCGACAGAAGAGCACATGATTGAGAAGCTGAGAGATGAGTTTCAACAGGAATTGAGACAAAGGTTAATCACTTTACGATTTAAGACGATAAGAGAATTGATTGAAGTAACACAGACCTTAAAAGCTTATATTAGAGAAGGTCAATAGAGGCATCTTAGAACGGGTAAAAAAAGAGATGAGGATGATTTACCAGTAGACCACCACTTCCAATGAAAGGGAAAAAGTGGAATGTTTGAGGCATTCAAGAAGAAGGGAACAATAACAGTATCGTTTCACCGGCAGTTAAATGGAAGAGTAATAGGTGGACAAACTCACTTAAGAACGAACCCTTCAAAGGGGACTAGTGACTGGAAGAAAGTGAACTAACTACCTTCACTGTATGAAGTACAAACAGAGGCAACTGGAAGACTGCTATGTTTCACCAGGACGATGTTTTATATGTAGAGGAGAGGATCACAGATGGAGATACTGCTAATATTTGGGGCAATGATGTCGTTATTGCGGTGAAAGGGGTCATTATAAGAAGGAAAGCCCTAGCAAAAACATGGGACAAGCACAGAGTATGCGACAGCCAAATCAAAGTCACCAATAGTCCATCACTATGAATAGACTGGTAAGGTCTTCTTAATCAGGGGCAAACTCCAGTCATGAGAGGCCAAGGGCATAATGACACAATTAAAGAGTTGAGGTCTTCTCCCAAGTGCAGGAGTGTCGAAGTAATAAATAACCCAGCAAGTCCAGGGTCGAACCACAGGAAGGTTAACTATATAAACTATAAATAAATAAATATATAATAACATAGAAGGAGTTGAAGAGAGCTTTGAGATGTGATATTGATGTAAGGATTTAAACAAATATAAAACAATTGTCAAGGTTAGAGAATCCACTAATGGTATTTCAAATAAGTATAATATAAACGCTTTTTATTATTCAACTGGAAACCACACACAAATGAAGTTCCAATCAGATTATAATTTTTTAACATGATTATATTAATTATCTTATTTCAGTAATGCCAATACTTATAAATGTTGTCAGGTATTCATGGTGATAACTTATGTTAAAAACAAATCAAGTTCCTTTCATAGCACAGGTGTCGGTTATACCATACAGTTGGGCTATGAAAATGCCAAATATTTGTTGTACCAAGGGTTGTTCAACACAAATCTAGATTAACCATTTAACAAGCAAGGTATTAAGAGTGAGTAACATAATAAATACAAAACATGTTATTATCAAACATTAAAGTCTATGTTGAGTTTATACTATACTTATTCTTACACCATTAGTGTAACCTTTTCACCTTGACATAATAAACTTTGCTGAACATTATGAATAAGAGAAACATAGATAAACAAGATAAGAACATAATTATATAAGTATAGTAAAGGAAATGAAAAGCATAAACAAGAGATTAAGAAAAATATAACACGGAATAAAACTTGAACATTACAAAGAAAGAGAGTAAGAGCAAAATCTTGATATGAACAACCAAGATGCCTAAATGCATAGCAAATGCCTTCTTTTATATGCCAAAATTCAGAACTATTGATTTGATGACTAATTGTTGAGTGAGTGACCACCTTTTGACTTGGTAACAATCATTATCTTCTTGTCTGCAAAAAACGTCATTGCTAACATAAGAATTTGAATAGATAGTCTTCATGAAAGTTCAAGGAAATTGTCTTAGCTTTCCAAAAAAAATGAATGAGGTCATTTGGACTTCTAGAACTCGAGATATGGGCTGAACACTGAACAATGTCTAGGCTGGAGGACAAATTTTGACTTCTCTATTATTGCTACAATTTGAACTTGAAAACAGTCCTTTTGAATCTTTGAAAGTTTTAGGCTTATGTCTTAACTTTCTATCCATATAAACCAGACCTAAATCCAAGTTCTACAGCTCCAGTTATGATCCAATAACCAAATGGTGTTCCAATTTGAGTTCAATCAGCATCTTTTTTCTAAGCTTAGCCTCTCTTTGTTTTCTCAATTTCAGTACTTAAACTCATCAATCAATCCTTTGATTTATGTGATAAGCCTGTATTTAAAATGAACATTTACCATAAATTAAAGGTATCTTATATTATCAGATTTGTTATTATAAAACATGCTCTAGTTAAAGAGTTATTGATACTTCAAGAGCAAAATGGTGATATAAAACCTTGATAAAAATGCACTTTTAAGTACTAATCACATAGGATTACCAGACTTCAAGAAGAGTCTTCCACCTGACATAGTAAGAAGTTAGGGTTGCATCCGATGTGGTAGCAGGTACACTACCGATGAATAACTTTAATGTACTTCTGTTGTTTGAACTGTGTGCTACCCACTCATTTATTATTAGGAGAATTGTCACCAAAATAGGGAAGGGGGTGAAAATAATAGAAAAAAAGGGTTCATAATTGGAACTCCAACAGGTAACAAGGTATCAAACAAAAGTAAACCTGATGCCCCTAGAATTACCTGATTTCGATATAATCCTAGACATGATTAGTTGAGTAAGTACTAGGTCGGATAAACTGCTACACTAAAACTGATACGTTTGAAATACTGAGGGTTTCATAGTTAGTAATCATGCCTCGAAGAAAGGACTTAGGTGTAATTGATGTAACATGAGGAAGTGATTGCTTATGCGTCAAGACAATTAAAGACTCAAATAGAGAATTACCCAATACACGACCTGAAGTCGATTACTGTGGCATTTGCTCTGAGAATTTGGAGGCACTATCAATACGAGTCCCTTTAATTTTGAGGATGAAATTTATATTAGGATGGGAGAATGTAAACACCCAAAAAAAAGTAAAGCCAGAAACGACTCCACTGTCGCTGCTCATTTCTGAACTAGCAGCGACATAGTTTTTGTTGATGATTTTTGTGTCGGCAGTGACTTAATTTTTGTTGATGATTTCTAAGTCAACATGGGTTGTGTGTGCTAACGAATCCATGTGTCACTTGTGGAAGCAGTTTCGTTGATGATTTCTATAATATGCCGCATCAGCGGGTGAGGACTTGGGGGAAGGCCTTATATGAGCATGCTTACCTTGACTAGCAAGATACTTTTTAGGGCCATGGATGGCTACCAAGAACAAATCCGTGAGGCCCGTGGGCCAAAGCAGACAATATCTTGCTAATGGGGTGGGGTGTTACATTTGGTATTAGAGCCCGGCTCACTGGTTGTCCAATGGTGCTGATGGGGTTGTCGGGCTCCTTAGGGGGGGTGGATTGTAATATCTCACATCGACAGGTAAGGAATTGGGAGAAAGCCTTATATGAGCATGTTCAGCTTGACTAGTAAGATGCATTTTGGGGCCATGTGTGGCTGCCAAGAACAAATCTCTGAAGCCCATGGATCAAAGTGAACAATATTTTACTAGTGGGGTGGGGTGTTATAATTTCTAAGTCGGCAGTGACTCAGTTTTTGTTGATGATTTTTGAGTCAATAAAGGCTATGTGCGCTGACGAATCTATGCGTTAGTTGTGGAAGCAGTTTTGTTAGGATTTCTAAGTTAAGAGCGACTCAATTTTCATTGACGATTTATGAGTCAACGATGGTTGTATGCGCTGATGAATCCATGTGTTTTGTAAAACTCGATAAAAAAATTTAATCTTTGGCCGACAACAATTAGGAAGAATTGAAGGATATAAACCAGTCAGCCTTAGAGAAAATCCTAGAGAAGGAGGGTTAACCAATCCTAAGAGAGAATTGGAATAAAAACTAGCCCAAAATAACCCAAAAAAAGGGATAAGGACAACCTTGACCAGCACCCAAACACCCCTACCTCATTAAAGAAGGGGTATTAATGCAAGGGGGAGAGAGAAGGTGACCCTTCCTCTTCTCAAAAATTTACTACAGCAGCTGCATGTGCTTAGCTGAATGCTCTTGCTTCTCTTCCTCTTTCCTAAAAAAAATTGACAAAACCCCAACTGCACGCAAACCTCCTTAGGTTAGATGAGAAGAGACTTAGAAGAAAGGAGAGAAATCATGAAAGGAAAGTGAGCTGGAAGGGCTGGCTGCAGTCAGCAGAGGAAGAAGAGGAGAAAACCAAGATTTGAGGGAAGAAACATACCACCAAAACCTACTCACAAGTTGTCTAAAAACATTGAGGTTAGACCAATATCCTTCCCTTAGCTGGTTGTTACCCCAGATTTCGGATAAAAAAAAAGGGAAGAAAACTCAAAAAATAGAAGGGGTAGTGTTCTTGCACCTTAACTCAAGGAATCTTGACTAAATGGACTAACCTAAGTAGAACAAAAGATGAATGAACAACACATGCACATACCCTTACCCAATAAACATGAACGATTTTGAATGCATGAACCTAGGGGAGGGTCGACCATAGTGAGGACTGGATAGAATGTGTTTGTGTGATGAAATGCAAAGATGATGACCTTGTTAGAGTTGTTTGATCATGTGAAACTAAAACAGAAATTTGTACATGTGTTAATGACATAAATTATGTATATGTTTGAAGAAATAGAGTGAAAATATGTTAGAATGATGTAATGCACAAAATTGTGACCTTGTTGAACCTTTAGAAGGATGTTTGAGCTGAAAAAGAATTTATGTTAAAGTTAATGCTTTGAATCTATCATGTAAATGGAAACATTGCATGGTTATGAACCAAGTGAATGAAGTTATAATTATAGCATGTTGTTGTGAATACATTTGTGATCAAAATGAAGAATTGCATGTGTAAACTATAAAGAAAATGGTCAACAATGTCCGGTCAAAGAAGAGGAAAAATCATGAAGGTAACTATGCATGATGAACACATTTAGAATAACAAGAGATGGAATAGAAATAGAACCCTTATATGTTGTAGAATTGTATTTGTTATGTAGATGCATTACCATGATACAATTGTAAATGTAAGAATGTATGGTTGTAGCAATGCTAGGTGTTGGTCTAGGAAGTGATGACTTGGGAAAAACCTTGGTAAATGTACTTACGAAGATGTTGTTTTTTGGTTGCGTAATAATGTATGATGATTGGAGTGTGGTTGGTGATGTTTATATTCAACTAGGTTGAAATATATGTAAGGGAAAATGCGTAGCGTAAACCTTACGCATTGCTTAGGTTGAAGGCAAAACCAGAAATGACTCACCATGTCGCTGATGATTTTTGAATTGGCAATGACTTGGTTTGTGTTAACGATTTCTGAGTCGGTAACAACTCAATTTTCATCAATGATTTCTGTGTTTACAATAGTATATATGCGTTGATGATTTCAGCACCAGTCGTAGAATCGGATTGCATTGATGATTTCTAAGTTGATAGCGACTCAGTTCTTGTCACTGATTTCTAAGTCAGGAGTATCCTATGTGCGCTGACGATTTCATCTGAATGGGTGTAATAAGGAATTAATTCATTGGTTAATGGGATTAGTACCTTGATGAATGAGTGAATTGTTAAACTAATTCCTGGATTGATGGAATTAGTGCCCTAGTGAATGAATGTAATAAGGAATTAATTTCCTGGTTAATGGGATTAGTACCCTGGTGAATGGGCAAATCGTTGAACTAATTCCTGGTTTAATGGAATTAGTGCCTTGACAAATGGGCGTGAGAGGAATTAATTCACTGGTTAATGGGATTAGTACCCTAATGAATGGGTAAATCGTTAAACTAATTTTCTGGATTGATGAAATTAGTGTTTATTGAAGGGACGGACGAGAAATTAATCACCTATTAATAGAATTAATGCCCTGATTAATGAGCGATAAGAATAATTATATATTTTGTTGATGTTCAAAAAAATTAAGGTTTATTCTGAAATTTAATTGAAATATATAATACTAGATGAACAAATTAATTTAATGATCTTATGAGTAAATTAAAAAAAATAAGAAAGAATTTATTGATATTTTATTTCATATGTCTAATCAAATTATTATATTAAATCAATTTTTAGGTACCTCCCCATATCATACTGAATAGTAGATTAGTTTTCTTATATTTTGTTGGGTACCATTTTATAATGAATGAATTTATTATTTTGTTGGCTAATATAAATTCTAGAATTTAATACGTCAATAGTTTATCGAAAGCTTTTTTTTGTAGTATAATTTTAATTATAAATTTCTTATTTAATTATGTATTTATTTCAATTATTATTTTGTTAGTGGTCCTTATTTGTAAATCCTTAAATTGTATAACATAATTTAGTTATAATTTGTAGAATAATTCATTGAATTACATCTATGTAAATATGTGATATTGAATTGTTTAAATATGTGTAAATTTGATTATTGAGAAATTATGATGTAATGAGAGGAGGATGTCCTGGATGATAAGACGAGTATGAAATTTGATAATTAGGAACTGTGGAAGAAGAGTCGATAACTTGGTACCTAAAAATATAGAGGAAGCTCTGTCGGATTTTTTTATTGATTGCAAGAAATAAGAAAAAAACCCTAATCTTAACTGAATTATTATGTCATTGCTCTTTGTTTTGAAGTTAAATTTTGGGGTTGTTGCAGTTGGTATCAGAGCTTTGGTCTAGGTTCAAGAATTGAATTAGAATCTGATAAGTATCAAATTGGTTCAGGGTGGTTCACATAAGGCAAGGTGAGATGGCGGATCACTCTCTAGCATGGAAACGGGGTCAAGATCCCAGATTAGAGCATAAAGAAAAAGAGAGAGGATTCTTTAGAGGATTCAGCCTCTCACATACCTGCAACACCTCATCTAAAAGAGGTGCCTCCTCTAATAATAGCAGTGCCAGTGACAGCCCCTGTACCATATCCTGATTCAATATTTATAACCCAGATTGTGAGAGCTGTAATAAAGATGATGCCTCATGTACTAGTACCGGCACCCCTAGTGGCACTGGCAACATAGGTACCGCAAGTTGCCCCTACATCAATGGACAATTTGGTTACACTGGTTCAAATAGTGAAGAGTATGCGAGAGCTGGGATGTGATTCATTTTCAGGAGAGCCTGATGCTAAGATAGCAAGTAAATGACTATGTACATTAGAGGACATTATGAAGCAAATTCAGGTGACAGAGGATTTATGAGTAAATTGTGCTTACTCACTGTCGGGCTCAATCTTGGTGGGATATAGTGTGATCTAGGAGGCCCGTGGGGTCTTGGACATGGGATGAATTTAAAGTTCAATTGGAGAACTAGTTTTACTCATCATATCATCGAAAGATGAAGAAGCATGAGTTTCTAGCTTTGAGGCAAAAGGGTATGAAAATACTTAAGTATGAAATGAGATTTCATGATCTCTCTATGTTTGCTCCACAATTTGTTCCCACCGAACAATACATGATTGACAAACTACGGGATGGATTACGCCAGGATTTAAGATATGGCTTCATAACATTTAGATTTGGGACAACCAGATAACTTATAGACACAACATATGCTCTTGAGGCATGTATAGTTGAAGGGTAGCAAAGTCAGGTAGAGGTGGGTAAAAAGAAGGATATTGATTTTTCCTCAAATAGACCCCCTTTTCTAAAAAGGATAAGGGACAGTTCATCCAGTTTAAGAGGAACGGAGGAGCAGTGTCTAGGCTTATTCAAAGTACTGGTGTTAGGACTGCTAGTAGATAGCCACCTTCTCAAGGAGGCTCTGCCGGAGGGGCATCAAGACTAAATACATTATCTTATCCTTATTGTGTCTAAGGTGAGCAGAGACATTTGAGGGATTGTTTAATGTCACCAGGACAATGCTATATTTGCAGAGCTGAGGGGCATATATGGCATGATTGCTTTTATTTAGGCAGAGGATGTTACTACTGTGAAGGATAGGGACATATCCGTAGGGATTGTCCACAGAGAGCTGAGTTCATACAAGGACAGAGGTAACAAACCCAAAACCAGCAGCAGTCTGTCACTGTGGATAAACTGGGTAGATTAACACAGTCGGGGGCAAGTGGAAATAGAGGGCGGCCTAGGATGCAGGGTGAGAGGACCTAGGGCAAAGTATTTCATATGACACAAGAGGAGGTCAGAGTTGCCCCAAATATAGTAGCAGGTACTTTATAGTTAAATTCATTGCCTGTACATGCATTGATTGATCTCAGGGCTACCCATTCATTTGTGGCTAATAAAATTGTGGAAAAAATAGAAAAAAGACCTAGCAGGGTAGAAAAAGGATTTACGATAAGTACTCATCTAGGTGAAGTTGTAGTTATTAACGTAGTCTATAAGGGAATTGGGATTAGTATAGAAGGGCTGAAGTTGGGAGTAGATTTAATTCCCCTAGAATTACAGGATTTTGAAGTGATACTAGGTATGGATTGATTAAGTTTATATAAGGCTCAAATGGACTGCTTTGTAAAAATGATAACTCTCCAAGGACTGAATAAGAGGAGAGTGATATTTAGAGGGAAAAGAAATGTTATACTAAATTGCATCATCTCAGTTATGACTGCAAGGAAGATGGTTAAAAAAGGATGTGAAGCTTACATTGCCTATGTGTTGGATTCGAAGGAGAGAACTTGAGAGTTGACAAACATCCTTATAGTGAAAGAATTTCCAGACGTGTTCCTAGATGAATTACCGAGGTTACCACCAAATAGGGAAGTGGAAGTTTCCATTGATGTACTACTTAGAACAACACCTACTGCTCAACCACCATATAGAATGGCGCCTGTCGAATTAGCTAAGTTGAAGATTCAGCTACAAGAATTACTGGATAGAGGATTTATCCATCCAAGTAATTCGTTTTGGGGAGCTCCAGTATTATTTGTAAAGAAGAAAGATGGGACTCTTAGACTCTGTATTGATTATAGACAATTAAAGAGAGTAACAATAAAAAAATAAATATCCACTCCCGCGGATAAATGATTTGTTTGATCAACTTAAGGGAGCCAGGGTATTTTCAAAGATAGATCTCATATTCGGGTATTATCAATTAAGAATAAAGGAACAAGATGTGGCAAAGACTGCATTTATGACTCGGTATGGACATTATGAGTTTCTAGTAATGCCATTTGGGTTAACAAATACACCAGCAGTGTTTATGGACTTAATGAATCGAGTTTTTTGACCAAGTTTGTGGTAGTGTTCATATATGACATCTTAGTCTATTCTAATTCGTATTTGAAACATGAACAACATTTGAGACAAATGTTATCAAACCTTAAGGGAGTATCAATTGTATGCCAAATTAAGTAAGTGTGAGTTATGGTTGAACGTAGTTTTTCTAGGACATGTTATATCGGCTAAAGGAATACTAGTAGATCCTAGGAAGGTCGAAGCAATATTGAAATGGGAGAGACCTATAAATATGACTAAGATTCATAGTTTTCTTGATTGACAGAATATTACAGGAGATTTATTGAAGGGTTCTCCACTATAGCTATCCCAATGAGTCGACTGACGCGGAAAAAGAAAAAAATAGGAATGGACCAATGAGTGTGACCAAAGTTTCCAGGAGCTGAAAAAGAGACTAACAACAACACTTGTGTTAGCCCTTCCATCTGGGACTGAAGGATTTGTAGTTTATAGTGATGCTTCAAGAAAAGAATTGGGTTGTGTTTTGATACAGCACAGTAAGGCAATTACATATACCTCAAGACAATTGAAAACTCATAAGTTAATTATTCAGTGCATGATTTAGAATTGGCAGCTGTTGTATTTACTCTCAGAGTATGGAGGCATTTTTTGTATAGATCTCGAGTTCAAATATTTACAATCATAAGAGTTTGAGGTATCTGTTGACGCAAAATGAATTGAATATGTGACAAAGACATTGGGTGGAGTTAATTGAGGATTATGATTGTGTAATAAAATATCATCCGGGGAAAGCAAATGTGGTTACAGATGTCCTTAGTCGTAAAAATAAGATGATAGATGTTGAGTTAGATGACAATGATGAAAGAGAATTGTTTGAGTTGAGGAAGATAAATGCTAAGGTAAAAGTTGAACCCGAAGGTTCTTTATTAGCTCAATTGCGAGTAAGGTAAACATTCCGAGATAAAGTATTAGAAGCACAACAAAATGATGACAGAGCTGGCAAAATAAGGAACAGAGTGAAGTCAGGAGTTGGGACTTCCTTCCAAATCCTGGAGGATGGAATGATAGCGTTTGGAAAACGAATGTATTTAGCTGATGATAAAACACTAAAGAGAGAAGTGTTGCAAGAAGCACGTGAGTCTAGATTTGCGACTCATCCCGGGAGTACTAAAATGAATCAGGATTTAAAGGAATACTACTAGAGGTCAAATATGAAGAAAGAAGTAGTTGAATATATGGTCATGTATGGTGTATGTCAGCAAGTAAAGGTGAAGCACCAGAAGCCAATAGGGTCTTTACAACCATTATTGATTTCTCAATGGAAATGGGAAGACATCTCTATGGACTTTGTATCAGGCCTGCCTAAAGGGAAAAGAGGCAAACATTTTATTTGGGTTATAGTGGATCGATTGACCAAGTCTACTATCTTCTTGCCTATAAGAACGACATATTCGATTTATAAGCTGGCTAAATTGCATGTAAACGAAGTAATAAGATTGCATGAAGTGCCAGTGTTTATAGTATCCGATTGGGATCCTAGATTCACCTCTCGATTGTGACCAAGCATACAACGGGCTTTAGGGACAAGATTGAATTTAAGTATAACCTTTCATGGGAATATTTATTAAGGACTTGCATATTAGAATTTAGGGGTAACTAAGAGGATCACTTACCATTGGTAGAGTTTACGTATAATAATAGCTACCAAGCAACTGTGGGGATGGCTCCGTATGAAGACTTGTATGGAAGAAAATGTTGAACACTAATATGTTGGGAAGAGGTAGGGGACAAGAAGTTAAATAGACTAGAGATGGTTCAAATTACCACAAAAAAAGTGAAAATCATAAGAGACATAATGAAAGCAGCTCAAGATAGATAGAAGAGCTATGTAGATATTCGAAATAGACCTCTTAAGTTTATTGTGGGTGATCGAGTATACTTGAAGGTTGCTCCTTGAAGACACATGTTAAGATTTGGTATGAAGGGGAAATTGGCCCCAAGGTATATTGGTCCACAAGTCATCGAAAGGATTAGACCGGTGGCTTACAGATTAGCTTTGCCCCCACATCTGAATAAGATCCATGATGTATTTCATGTTTTGATGTCAAGAAAAGCTTAAGTGGATCCATCTCGAGTACTACCACAAGTTCCTTTAGAGGTTGTAGAAGACTTGAATCTAGAAGCAAAACAAGTTAAGGTGTTGGATTATATTGAGAAAGAAATAAAGAATAAAAAAATTCCAATAATTAAGGTGTTATGGAGAAGTTCACAAATCAAAGAAGTAACGTGGGAAAGGGAGTCTGAAATGAGAAGGAAGTATCCTGAGTTATTATTGAATACTGGTAAGGAGCTAATGATAAAGGGGTATATTTATAAGAGTATGAGCCTTGTGTTGTGCTAGTGTTACTTGTGTTTAAGAAGAATAAAATATGGAGGATGTGTGTTAATTGTCGAACTATCAACAACATAATGATAAAGTATAGACATCATATTCTTAGGCTTGATGACATGCTAAATGAGTTATACGTATCGTGTATTTTCTTTAAAATTGATTTGAAAAGTGGGCACCATCATATTAGGATAAAAGAAGGGGATAAATGAAAAACTGCATTTAAGACTAAGCATGGTTTGTATGAATGGTTAGTTATGTCATTTGGACTTATAAATACACCTAGTATGTTTATGAAGTTAATGAATCATATGTTGCATGCATTTATAAATAAATTTATGGTTGTATATTTTGATGCATCCTGATCTATAACAAGAACATGAACAAGAATCTTAATCATTTGTGTAGTGTACTTAATTTATTGCATAGTGAGTAATTATATGCTAATCGTAAGAAGTGTACCTTTTGCGTGGAAAAAATGATGTTTCTTAGAAATGTTGTAACTGCATAGGGTATCAAGATAGATGAAGACAATGTTAAAGCCATCCAAAAATGGCCTACACCTAAATCTATAACTGAGTTAAGGAGCTTCCATGGTCTAACTAGTTTTTAAAGATGTTGTATGAAGGACTTTAGTACCACAGCAACACCATTAATTAAGATAGTGAAAAATTCTATTAGTTTTAAATGGGGTGATTAACAAGATATGGTTTTTAACTTATAGATAGATAAATTATATATTGCTCATGTTTTAGCTTTGTCATACTTTAAAAAGGCTTTCGAGATTAAATATGGTGCTTCAAGTATAGATATTGAAGCTATGTTAATACAAGATAAAAAGCACATTGTCTATTTCAGTAAATTGCTCAATAGGCTAGCATTGAGCTACCTCACATATGACAATGAGCTTTATACCTTGGTGAGAATGTTGGAGATGTAACAACATTATTTTTGGCCCAAGGTTAAGAAAGAATTTTTTTGTACCAGTTAAATTTGTGTTTTTAGATGTATTTCAGATTGTTTTTTGTTGAAAAAATAATTTATTGGGGTTTCAAGAGTGTTTATTAGTTGTTTTTAAGTGAAAATAGGTTGAAAAATGGTTTTTGAAATTAAAAACAAAATTCTATCAGCCCCATTTTTCACCTCTAAACAAAAATTAGACTCATTTTTTACAACCATTTAGATGGTTGGAAACCAGGCAAGCAAGCAAAGCATTATCTATTTTTTTATTTTTAAACAAACAAAATTGCTGGACAATGCATTTTAAAAAGAAAAACAAAAGTCTCATACCCCTAGGCCTAGCTTGATTTTTAATGGGCCATGTGTGATAGATCATTCAACCCTGCACGCTTGGCTTGTTGTAGTCCTTTACTTTTTTTAATATTGTTTTCTAATTCAAATTTAGTTTCTTTAAAAAATAAATAATTAAAAATATGTTAGATATATTAATTTATTGAATTCTTAAATTAATTTAGAATATATTTTAGGTATTATTTTATTAAATATCATTCAAATTTTACTTTGCTTTCAAATAATATTATAGGTATCATTTTACAACATTAACAATCATTCTTTTTTGCATAACCCATAATAATTTATTTTTCTAAATCTATTTAATAATTTTTCTAAAAATATCTATTTTTATTATCATATAATTAAATAAAAAATAGTTTTTTTAATAAATTATTAAACTCAGTTATGTACATGATATAGGGTGTTAATTTAATGAATTAACTCGAGTTAATTCAGATCGTTCCAAGACATTGTTGTCTCAATATTAAAAATAAATTGTGTCTAGAATTATTTTTTAAGTCTATCCAACCTCATTAAGGTTAAATCTTAAACTCAGAAGAGGCAAGAAGCTAGGTTGAAGGTCTTCAAGTTGACCTGTTAAGCCTAGTTTAGTAACATTATCGAAGAGTTCTCTACAATAACTCAGAACATTGGATTGTTTTTATGATTTCTCATTAGATTTGGATCAAAATTATTAGAATGTTTTTTTTTAATTAAAGTTAAAAAAGAGTTGTTAACATGAGATCAAATAATATAGAGACAAAGATTTTGAGTTCACAATTCAAATATTATGATGGATCAATTGTGCTAATAAATATTAAAAGGAAGGTGTCGAATATTATAAATAATGTTATCTACAAACATAATGAAAGGAAATAAATCAAAATGTACTGGTTAATAATTCTGAATAAAATAACTAAAAGAAAGAATTCATTCTTTTTTGGGTATTGGAATATCTCTCGATCAATCCTCGATAATAATGTTTACTGATCTTATTCATTCTTTTCGAAAAGGCTGATAGCCAAATCATTAGATGCGTACATTTATTCTATAAGCAGGAAGAAGAAAAGATTATGCAAAACATTGGTTGGCAAAGTAAACACATCAAAGGTCAACTCTCACTCTTCATTGATGTAGTCGGCTTCTGCCTTCATTCGCAGTTACAGGCTTGGACAAGCTGTTTATTACATAGAATATTAAATCATGCGATTGAGATGTCTTCGTACGTAAAAGCCAGATGACCAAATCAGAAAGAAGGGGGAGAAAAGAGAAGAGAAAAAAAGGAGGGAAAAAGCTCCTAGTACTGGATCAAAGAAATGCCGACCGTGGTCAATAATTTGAGCCAGGAGTATCCCAAGTCTCAGGTATGACAGAGTGAAGTATGCACCACTCTGGTGGACTGGATAGTATTGAGCCCATGGAAGAAATAGTGAATTCCTCATTTGCATTTACTACTTCCTCTATCTTCTCCATCACTTCTCCCATAGGTGGCCGCTCTTCCGGTGATTTTGATACACATTTGAGAGAGATATTGAGCAAAGGGAAGGCATATTGCCTCGCAGCGTGATTGAACTCCTTGTCGAAAACTTCTCCTGTCCATTCCTCCCTTACTATGGATCTGACCCATTTAGGAAGGTCTATCCCACTCTTCTCCACAGTTTTTCCTGTTAGTAACTCAAGCATAATTATTCCAAAACTGAAAACATCGCCTTGTTCCGACAAGATTTTCTCAGGGGCTGTATAACCATTGGAGGAAAAGGACCAAACTCTCTTGGGGTCCAAAAATGTTGAAAATCCGTACTCACTAATTAGTGGTTCTTGATTTTCATCCAACAGGATATTTGAAAGTTTAATGTTCCCATGAGGTTTGATCTCATGCTCAATAGGATTCCTATATATGAAGTCCAAACCCCTTGCAATGCCAATTGCTATTGACAGCCGATGTTTCCATGGGAACTCCCTCTTGCCTTCAATGTAGTCTGCAGGTTACCAACAACAATCTGCTGAGATATATGTTTGCATGTAGAAAAAGTAACACATTTCAAGATCTGAACGTGCTGGTCATAAGACTATGGGTCACGTGATACTGTGTTGTTCTTTATATCTTAACCTCATTAGTTACAACGAAAACCGAACATTAATTCTCTTAAGAATATATTCTGAATGGAAAGACATGCATAAACTATATTCGAGGAGCAACAAGTTCAGACATTCTTTTATTCTCTTTAATTTGATGAATGTGGAACAATTTCAGACATGGGAGAGAAGTTCAAGAGTGGCCAAGCATGCCGCCTTTTACACTTATCAGGCCTGAAATGGCTTGCACAGATCCTTTTGCATTTGAACACCCACGTGTGTGCATGCATGCTTGCTTCTCTGAGTCTGAGTGCTTTTGTGTGTGCATCAAGCATGTTTGGGACAATTTTAAATCAAGAATAGCAAAACTTACCCTCTAGCAGGTTTAGCAGGCTTCCACTGCTTTGATACTTGTATATTAGAAGTTTTTCCTCATCAGTGGAATTGTAACCAACAAGGGGTAGAATGTTTGGGTGCTTCAAATTCCCAATCTGCCTCATTGTTTGGCCAAACTCCTCAAATGATACCTGCAATTTCTTCAATCTTTTGACGGCGTATACGATATTACCAAGCTTCACCTTGTACAGACTGCTGCTAGGGGTCTGGCTTTGTAAGTCAGCAGTAGCTTCAAAGAGGTCATCCAATCCGAATCTTTCTTTCTCTTGAACAAAGAAAACGAGCTCTGAGCATCTTTCTTTAGGCTTCAAGTCTTCTTGAGGCACAGGTGGAGGAGTTTTCTGAGGAGAATGTGCCAGAGATTTCAGAATCTCCCTCTCTTTGGCCGAATCAGAGAACCTCTTATTCACAAAATAAGATAATACAGAGAGAAATACAATGCCAAAAGCTAATGGTACGACGTATATGGCTTTGTCGTACCATTTCCTTTTGTCAGAACCAGGCTTGCTTCCATTAGATGGGTCTGCAGGATGTTCGACGGAACCAGCGTCAGTGCTATTTAGGGCCACGGAGTCTGCCACTATTGCCAATTTTTGAAGATTGTACATCTTCACTGCACTATGTTTCATAGAATAATTATTTAGATGCTTGAATTCCAGTTCGGGACGAGGAATAATTACAGTTAAATAATTGTTAGAGATATCCAAGGTCCGGAGATATTTCAACTTGAATAGAGGCACAGGCACCCTCCCAGTCAGAAAATTACTGCTTAGATTTAAATAGGTCAGGCTTCTGCAATTCAATATGGAGTGAGGAATATTTCCTTGGATGTGATTCTTTGCTAAGCTCAGGACTTGCAGGTGTTGGAGCCCACAAAGGGAGTCTGCATCAATTGTCCCAGTAAAGTTCTGCCTGTCAAGCCTGATTTGTGTTATAGCAGGAGGCTGAAAATTGCACTTGACTCCCCGCCACCTATACGAGCAAGGATGTGGCACTATCCCATTCCAGCTGATTCTCAGCACATTTTGGGGATCAATGGCTCTCATGAAAGTGAAGAAAGACTCAGTTTCGGACAACTCACCTCCTGAACATGCTATGATGAAGAAAAACACGGTGATGTGTGCCAGGGCCTTCAATAGCAGATAGCAATTCCTCCTCCTCCACATTTTACTAACATCTACTTATTTGTTTGAACACTCGAAAACAGGATGAAAATGTGATCAAGGTGGAAAGTTTTAATCAGCAGTTTTTTCACTTTCTTAAGGTATGTCAAATCAGAGAAATGGACTGATACTACAAACATCACTCCTCCATTGTTTTTGTTCCTCAGACGAAGACATTTCTTTCATCATTTCCAAAGATTATGTAGATATGGCCAAAGTTTCAAATATTGTTCAATACTTCGTTGTCTTCTATGGGATACCAAAAAGCATATTAGAGATTCTTCACTATAGATATAATCAAAGTTGAGATTGACCCACAACCAGAGAAGGCTGCGAATCCAGGCTCAGTCTTTGCTTACTGATAACAGTTTAAAGTTGGCCTTGCATGATTGTTTTTCTGAAATTATCACATTAATGAATGTTTGTAAAACCTCGGGTTACCGTCGACCAAATTATAAAAAATTACCCTGAAGTTTGGATGAAATTGAATTTAGTTTTTGGATTTTAAATTTTAATCGTTTGAATACCTCAAACTATTTTTTATAAAAATAGATTTTTTTTTATTAATTTTGATGTGAAAACATATTATTTAAAAAAAAATAACAAAGTGATGAAACCTGAACGAGGATTGTTTTTTTATTAAAAAATAGTTCATTGTATTTAATTAAAAAGTTGAAATTTAATAACTAATAAACCCAAAATTCATGATAACTTTGAGTAACTTAGGCCATTAGAATAACATGTCACGAACATCAGAATCAAAGGATATTTTGTAGAAAGCAATGCATGTCCTCTGGAACATCTGTGCTCAAAGAACATGCATTTTCAAAGCTGCCATCATTTAATTCATCGATTAAAAAAGAAAAAGGGAAAAAAGAAGCTCGTGTTTGATAAAACCAAGTGGGAATGGACATATGTGAAAAACATAAAGTAGTTGAGGGAAGTTGCACACACAAGACGACAGATTAGTGGGAATTTCTTCAACTTCAATTACAATGGAATTTTTCAATATTTTACTCCAAGAATCATGTATACATTTGAAGCACTGTAGCTCATCGTAGGGATATCAGAAGCTGTCAGTGCTGGAGACCGACAAAAACTAACCTTCTGGGTTGGAAAAGCATTTGGATGTTTTTGCATCTGTTCATCATGTTAGGATTATTCATAACATTTCATCACCACTTCATCAAATGTTTATATTTGGCTAAAGAAGGAAACAAAAGTGAAATTACTTTATATTTGGCTAATAATAATAATGAGAACTCAAGGAGTATTATTGCCCTTCGCTAGTAACGGCTTTGATTTGCTTGCATAGGACTTCTATAAATAACAAACTGGTGCCAGGGGAGAAGGGTGGAAATGTAGTAGTGCCGTGCCGTTCAGTCCATAATTATTAGCTGTCGTTTGTATGTATATCAGTTTCATTTGCGATAAGGTTCACTGAACCTCACAAGGATGATATTTCTTCCAAAGCTGATCGATCATTAGGCTAAAATGTTGAGAATAGATTATTAGATAACAGCAATAGAGCAAAACTCACACAACTCAAAAACGCAGACAAAACCCCACCTAACCTAAAGCAACAAACAAGAAAACTGGGACGTTCCATGGAGACAGAGGCTAAAAGGGCATGCTCTCAAAACCTAAACAAGAAACAAATCAACAAGAAATGAAAATATCATCAGAAAATCCTCATAAAATATGAAGTAGTTTGTTAGTATTCAAAGATACCATATTATGAAGAAGATTAACTTTAGAAACAATACAATGAACAATATCACTATAAACAATTGAATTGTTGCGAGGAGCTTCACCATGGAGCCGAGCATTCATCTCCCTCCAAATGTAGTAAACTACAACATCTAATATCAATATGGTTATCAACGATTTAGGAGAGCTACCTCCACCCAAAAGAAAGAGCCATAAATGGAACTAATCCAGGATCTGCGCCAAAAAGAATGAGGCATTTAGAACAAAGATCATACCAAATGTGATGAAAGTAACAAGGAAGATGAAAGTTTTGAATTTTACTTAATTCATTCAAACTGCAGAACGTAATATATATACAAGATACAGAGTGCTAAGTATGGAAGGCTTATAAAGGAAAGAATAGAAACTGAATCCCTGATTCTAGCTGATCCCTGATTCTAGCTATAGTAATAGTAAGAATATAAGAAACCGATCCTAGCTTTACATCAACTAATCCTTGATTGTAGCTTGCAGTGATTATTGATTTATACTGTCATAAATCCTGCCGTTGCATGAGTTGATCATGCAATAATAAAGTTGCTAAATTCTGCCGTTGCATGAGTTGATCATGCAATAATAATTCACGTGAGTTGGCAGTGTAATCTTCCTTGGTGCTGTCATGAATCCTGCAATAATAGCTTACATGAGGTGGCAGTGTGATTTTCCTTGATACGCCCCCGCAAGAACGGACTTGCATTGATGAGACTGATCTTGTGCTTGAGAAAATCTGTGCGCTGCTTGGAGAGTGGTTTGGTAAGCAGGTCTGCAAGTTGATCATTTGTGTGAACATGGCGAATAGTAAGAAAGTTTTTCTAAACAAGGTCCCGAACAAAATGTAAGTCAATTTGGATGTGCTTCATGCGTGAGTGCTGAACAGGATTGAAGCTGAGATTGGTTGCACCAAGATTGTCACACAAGAGCAGTGGAGACTGAGGAAGAGAAAACTTGATTTTAGTAAAGAGTGACAGAATCCACATAGACTCAGAAGCAGCGGTGGCAAGCGCACGTATTCAGCCTCTGTAGATGATCATGCAATTGCACGCTGTTTTTTGGAACTCCAAGAGAAAAGATTTGAATCGAGCATAATGAGATAAGCTGAAGTAGAGCTGTGATTATCCAAATTGCCAGCCCAATCCGCATTTGAGTAACATGTAAGCAGAGGTTTAACATTTTTCTAAATTGAGATGCCATGAAAAATTGTATTCTTCAGATAACGCAACAACTGCTTGGTAGCAGTCCAGTGAATTGTAGAAGGGCAGTGCATGAACTGTGACAATTTGTTTACTGCAAAGCTGATGTCGGGTCGAGAGAGTGAAAGATATTGCGATGCTCCAATTACCTTGCGATATTCAGTAGGATTGACAGCAGCTGAGCCATCATTTAATTTCAGAGAGACCGAAGTTGACAGTGGAGTGGTGACATCTTTTGCTCCATCCATGCCGGTTCTGGCAAGAAGATCCCTGATGTATTTATGCTGAGTGAGGAATAGCCCATTCTATGTGGGAATAACTTCAATACCAAGGAAGAAATGCAAGGGTCCCAAGTCTTTAAGAGAGAACTTCCTGTCGAGCTGTTGTATAACACTTGCAGCAAAATGAGAGTTGTTGCTAGTGATAATTAAATTGTCAACATACACCAGAAAGTAAGCAGTACTGGACGCAACATTATAGACAAACAATGAAGAGTCAGACTTAGTATTGATAAAACCAAATTCCAGAATAGCTTGTTTAAGTGCAGTAGTAAACCAAGCACGTGGTGCTTGTTTAAGGCTATAGATTGCCTTTTTAAGACAATAAACAAAATCTGGTGAAGATTGGTCCCGAAATCCAGGAGGTTGCGACATGTATACTTCTTCTGTAAGATGGCCATGGAGAAATGCATTGTTTATGTCTAACTGATGGAGAGGCCATCCATGCATCACAGCAACTGATAAAATAGTGTGAATAGTCACTGGTTTTACTACAGGACTAAAAGTCTAGGTATAATCCAAACCGGGTCTTTGATTGAAACCTTTGGCCACTAATCTGGCTTTAAATCTGTCTATTGAGCCGTCAGCAAGCCTTTTAACCCGAAACACCCACTTGCATCCAATAATGTTGCAGCCCTTGAGAAGTGATACCAGATGCCATGTATCATGGCGCATAAGAATTGTAAGCTCTGAGGACATTGCAGCAAGCCACTGAGGATCAGTTAAGGCCTGAGTCACCGATGTAGGTTCCACAGATGAAGGTAATGGATGTTTGGTAACCATGAAAAAGCTTTTAGGCTTATAGATGTTGTTCATAGATTGAGTAATCATACGATGGGGACGCGATTCATCAGTAGGAAGCACCACAGGAGCATGACTAACAATTAAATTTTCAGAGGAAGGTTCAGTTTGAGCAGGAGGACATACCTGTGAGGGAACTGACATTGGAGGTGAAGCTACCAAAGGTGATGAAGGAGCAGCGGTACCCAGTGCAAAAGCAATTGATTTTGGTGGTCGTGCAGGATATAACAATGGCAGACTTATGGCAACCGGGTGAGAAGAACCGAGAGCACTGGTTGCAGGTTAGGATTTTACAGAAGAACAAGTATCAGTTTGAGCTATGGGAAAGACAGTCTCATCAAGGAGCACATGTCTGGAGTGATATACTTTTCTGCTGAGAAGATCTAGACATAAATAAACATTTTAGGTTAAAGAGTAACCCACGAAAACAAATGACACGACTTTGGTTTGAAGTTTATGTGTATTGTAGGGTTTGGTTAAGGGATAACAGAGACACCCAAATTGCTTTAGTTTCATGTAGTTGGGATTTTGATGGAAAAGCAATTCGAAGGGTGTTTTGTTATTCAGAGTGGAGGTTGGCATATGATTGATCAATTATGTTGCAGCTTGAAATGCATAAGGCCAATAGGAAGGAGGCATTTGGGCATCGGTGAGAAGAGTGAGACCTGTTTCAACAAGGTGACGATGTCGTCTTTCAGATATTCCATTTTGTTGTGGAGTGTGGGGAGCAGTGGTATAATGACCAATGTCATGAACAAATAAATAATTTTTAAGAGCAATGTATTCACCTTCATTGTCAGAATATAGACTTTTGATTTTGGTGTTGAACCTGTTTTCCACAAGATTTTAAAATTGAGGAAAGATACTGTGAACATATGATTTATGGGACATATGATAAAGCCATATATATTTAGTATAGTGGTCAACAAAAATAATATAGTATTTTGAACCATCAATACCAATGTCATGAGTCGGACCCCAAACATCAGTATAAATGTATTCGAGGGGTGCTATACTAACAAAACCATGAGATTGAAATGTTTGTCGGTGGGCTTTATTGCTAGATCATGAGACACAAAGAGATGAATTTTCTTTTGTTTTTCTGACAGGTAAGGAAAAAGTACAGATAAGATGTTGAGCAATTTTGGAAGATGGATGACCAAGTCGTTTGTGTCATCCATCTGTTGTTGTGCGTTCATAAACATAAGCAATAGTAGGTTTGGAAGCCATAGTCATTATTTCCGACAAAGGGTACACACCATCCTCACATGCACCTTTTAGTAGTGTCGCCCCCGTGATCCGATCCTTCACAAGAAAATAAGAGGGATGAAACTCAAGATATACATTATTTTGTTTAGTAAAGTGATGAACAGAAATTAATTTTTTTTAATTTCAGGAACACATAGAGTGTCTTTCAAATGAAAAATATGGGTGGGGGGGATGAAGATAATGACCTAGTATGAGATACTTGCAAACCTGATCCATCACCAAGCACTACTTCATCTATACCATTATATTCAGAATGAATAGATAGATTTGAAAGATTGGTCGTCATATTATGAGAGGCTGCCGAATCCACTAACCATTTCGAATCCTTGCTTTTAGAAGATGCAGAACAATTTGCAGAAAAATCAGATGAATTGCTTTTGAAACATGTTTTAGCTGTGTGACCCAACTGATCACATAGCTGACACTTAGGTTTATATTTGCAAAAACCTGAATTGTATGTGCTTCATTTGGTGTTGTCACGGCTTTTGGAGTAAAAGCATTGTCCATTATTTCCAGCAGGGAAATGCCTTCGTTAAGTAAAATTTGTTGTTGAAACTAGCGGCTGCATGGTTTGTTGTTCCAACTGATGAATATAACTTTCATGGCCAATTAACAAATCATGTAGCTCCTCAAACCAAATGGGATGTTCTCTGGCTCGTATTGGTGCAGCAATTTCCCTAAAAATTGGACCCACTCCATTTAAAACATAAAGAGTCAAATCATCATCAGTAACAGGATGATCAATCCTGGCAAGTTCATCAGCTGTAAGTTTAATCGCCTGGAGAAATTCAGTGACAGTCCTACTGCCACGATGATTGAGGGTGAGATCCTCCTTCAACTACATCGCACGGGTGCGTGATTTTCCTGCATACAAACGTGTTAGTTTGTTCCAAGCTTTATAGGAGGTTTTGCATGAAGCAAGCAAAGGTGTGATGGTGGTGGATGTTGAGGCTAGCAGTGCATGAAGAATCAATTTATCTTGCCGAATCCAGTAAGAGTTTGCAGCTTTGGAGACAGCAGAGTTTTCAGTATCAATTGCAGGACACTAGAGATCACCAGTAACAAAATTCATGAGATCATAGCCAATAAGTAAGGCTTCAAACTGTGCTCTCCATTGTGGAAAGGTGGAGGCTATAAGTTTTTCATTGATGGCAGTAGCAGAATTGATAGTGATGATTTGGTTAGGGGCAGAATTGATGGATGCGGAAGAAGACATGGTAAAGGTTTAGGAATGATACTCTTTAGAGATTGAAATGCTCTGATACCATAACAAGGAAGATAAAAGTTTTGAATTTTACTTAATTCATTCAAACTGCAGAACGTAATATATATACAAGATACAGAGTGCTAAGTATGGAAGGCTTATAAAGGAAAGAATAGAAACCGAATCCCTAATTCTAGCTGATCCTTAATTCTAGCTATAGTAATAGTAAGAATATAAGAAATCGATCCTAGCTTTACATCAACTAATCCTTGATTGTAGCTTGCAGTGATTATTGATCTATACTGTCATGAGTCCTGTCGTTGCATGAGTTGATCATGCAATAATAAAGTTGTTGAATTCTGCCGTTGCATGAGTTGATCATGCAATAATAATTCACGTGAGTTGGCAGTGTAATCTTCCTTGATGTTGTCATAAATCCTACAATAATAGCTTACATGAGGTGGCAGTGTGATTTTCCTTGATTGAAAGAACATGCAGTTAAAAAATAAGTCATCAAAATCTTCCCTACCACCCCCATATAAAAAGCACCGGTTAACCTGAATGGAACCGTAGGACATGAACTTATCCCAAGTCGAAAGTGTCTCGTGAATAGCAAGCCATAAGATGAAAGAGAATCGCAGGATAACATGTTTATGCCATACAAGCTCTCACCATTCCACTTTGTTCTATAATGGACGGATAGAATTCCAAACACTATGAATGGAGAAAATACCTTTAAGATCATCCTTCCAACGCACAATATCATACATCATATCATCTAAGTGCAAAAAAAAAAATAAGGGTACATCTAGTAGGAGTCCAAATTCACTCTTGACCAGCAACAATACAACTCAACCTTGCGTCTCTACCCAAGCCAGAGTCAATAATAATTTTGTCCCCAAAAACCTTCACCAAGTGACCCCCAGGATGCCAATTATCAAACCATACAGAAGAGGAACAACCATCACCGACGCGGTAGCATATAAACGTTCGAATAAGACTGCGAAGACCAAGAATCTTCCTCCAACTTCAAGCATAGTTCCTAGGACAAATCACCTCCCAAATACTCCTACTTCGCAACAAGTATGAATGTATCCAAGATGATTAAATTGAATAAACCAGTCTAATGCATATAGTCCATAAGTGTTTAACCATGACGGCTTGATTTTAAACCTTCAGATTTATATCACATAAGCCCTCTTCCTCCCTTGGTAAGCAAATCTTATCCCAAGAAATTTTAGCATCACTTAAAGCAAGATTACTATCATTCCACAAAAAAGATCTCAACAAAGAAATGATTTTCACAATAACAGCCTTCAGAAAGAATGAATAGAGAAGACCAGTATACGTGAATAGAGAAAAGAAAGGATTTGATAAGCTGAAGTCTAGCTGGATATAAAAGAGTGCAATTCATTCACTCTTAGCCTTAGCCATAATATGGTCCACAAAGATCAAACAATTAGGAGATGTGAGTTTTGTACTAATAAGAGGAACACCAAGGTACCTAACGAGCAACTTCCCTTTCTTGTAATCGAGAACATCAAGAAGCTGCATTTTAGTATCAGGCTTAATACCATATAGGAACATATTACTCTTGTTATTATTAGGAGACAAACTAGACAAAAACCAAAATTGATCAAGGCTATGGTTAATTAAGGAAACCATAACCACCTTAGCTCAACAAAAAATCATCAAATCATTAGCAAAACACAAGTGAGTAAGATGCTCCCTCTCACAATGCTAGTGAAATCTAAAGTCATTTTCTCTAACCATCTAACCTATCAAACCTGAGAAAACTTCCATAGCAAGAATAAACAAGTAAGGCAATGCATGATCTCCTTGCCTTGACCCTTTACCACTAGGAAAGAAACTATGAACCTCACAATTGACAGAGACTGAAAATATAATAATAGAGATACATTCAGCAATCCAGTTAACCATAAGGGATGGAAAACCAAACATATGAAGAACAACCAATAAGAGGTCTCACCTAACTAAATCATAAGTTTTCATCAATTCCACCTTCAAAGAACACCTAAAATGACCCTCTCTCTGATAATAATTATGAAGAAGCTCTTGAAATGATAAGATGTTATCACTAATATTTCACCTCTCAACAAAAGCAGAATGAAATGGACCAACCAAATCTGGAAGCATACTCTTAACTCTATTAGCAATAATCTTTGCAATGCATTTGTAAATGGATTACAACAAGAAAGTCATAAAATCCTTAACCCTTGAAGGATTAGGAACCTTAGGATTTAAAGCCATAGTAATAGCATTCACCTGTTTGAGTAACTGGCCAGAATTGAAGAAAGACCAAACAACATTAATAGTGTCTCGACTAACAATACTTCAAGCTTTCTTAAAGAAACCCATATTAAACCTATATGGATCGGGATTCTTATTATCTTTAAAAGAGAAGAGGACCTTCTGAATTTCATCATCACTAATATTAGTTTCAAAACTCATGGTTTAAGAAGAAGACAACCACCAAGAAAAAGCCTCACAAATAAAAGAATAGTCAATACTAGAATTTGAACGAGACCCCCCAAAAGATTCTCAAAGTAGTTAACAATGGTGTCATTTACCTCCTTTGCATCAGTAATAAAAGTGTCAATATCATTATGAATGGAAAGAATTTTTTTGCGACAGTAATGATACTTGACCGAGTTAAAGGAAAACTTTGAATTCTTGTCCTTTAAATTCAGCCATTGAACTCGATATTTTTTCCTAATACTAGAATTTGACCGAGACCCCCCAAAAGATTCTCAAAGTAGTTAATAATGGTGTCATATACCCCTTTTCATCAATAATAAAAGTGTCAATATCATTATGAATGGAAAGAATTTTTTTGTGACAGTGATGATACTTGACCGAGTTAAAAGAAAACTTTGAATTCTTATCCCTTAAATTCAGCCATTAAACCCGATATTTTTTCCTAATAAACCTCTCATCGGCTTGCGCAAGTCTCACATACTCCTTTACCAATATAGACTCAGTTCTATGAATATCCAAATCAAGAGGGTTTTGCTACACCAGACATTAAGCATCTTTTATGGCTTTCTTAGCCATCAAAACCCTCTTCGGTATCTTAGCAAAAAACCTTCTTATTAAATTCTTTCAAAACAACCTTAACATACTTTAACTTTTTACACAAAATGAACATCAGAGTACTAGTGACTTCCTCCTCCTAGGCCTTGACAATAATCTGTACAAACTAAGGATAATCAACCTAAAAATCAAAATACTTGAAAGGAACCTTCCTTTTAGGTATTTACACAAGCTTAACTAACATCAAAAAATGATTTGAGATACCAAAAGCATGCAAAAATAGCTTTAAAAACTGAAAAATCACACTTTCATTTCATATTAATAAGCACATTATTACATTGCTGATTAATCCAAGTAAACATAGAACCAAAGAATCTAAGGTCCTCTAAACCTAATTGAATAAGACAATTATTAAGGTTATTTTTCCATGGCGGCCATCATATAGCACCACCTCTCTTCTTATCTAGAGAATAAATAACATAAAAATCACCTATAAGAATCAATGAAATGGACTCTCAACCATCACTATGACTCACAATATCAAACCATAAAGCCTCACGTTTAAACAAACTATAATCTCTATAAATGATAGAAGCGTTGAAGCAAGTATTGGTACCTAACATATTAACACAAACATAAATAAACTAATTCGAACTACCTAAAACATCCACCTTCACAACATCAGCATCCCATCAAATTCAAATTCGAATGCAACATGAAAAATCATAATAATACAAGAAAGATCAATTTTGAAGAAGAAGAAATCTAAAAACACTATCTTTATTTCCTTATCTAACTTGAGTTTCAACTAACCTAAAAAATCCACCTTTTCATGCTGGACAAGACGACGCAATTATAAATGCTTTATAGAATCATTCAAACCTCTAACATTACAACATTTGATAAACATAGAAATTGTAGAGAGGAAGACAATCAACAACACAAAGATTTCCTCAATTTACCCTTGAAAGGAGCCTAATTTCTTTTTCTTCTTGGAAGAACCTACCAAAACCTTCTTCTTTTTCTCAAGAAAGTCTTTATCCTTATTTGCAAGTTGATTAACATTTCACTTGCTGACAGAATTCAAATAAGATTAAGGACTTACCAAAATTAAAAACATAGACTCTTGATCAGTACACTCCATATCTATATCACCTTCCCTAACTTTAATATCAATCTCCTCCTTATGCCCATTGAACTCACTTATGGAAGAAAGAGGCTGGATAGATTTTCTATTAATGGTCTCCCAAGTAATACTGTTGGATTCAACAGTCCTTTGATCTAAAATAGTACATGTACCCACTTCTCTTACATTATATTTCCTTATACACAATTCATAACAAAATTAGAAAAATGGATTCTTATCTTTAATGATTACATTTAGACATTAGATTAGTATAAAGACTAAACACTAAGAGAGAAAAATATGATATTTTGCATTATCATCAATAACATAGTTTAATACATGTTGCGATTGGCGAAATAATACAGTTTGGTACACTCTCCGTCGAAAGGAAAATGAGTCATCATTACATGTGGCCCATTCCGGTCACCATTAGTGATCTTTCTTGATGTCATTGGATTCATTTCATCGAGATCTTTACGATGATACTGTTAGTGTCGTAATTGGAGCTTCAACGTGCCTCACTTGCTTTTGGACGAAGAGTGTGATCCACTTTTGTCAAAATTGATGACCTTTCTTAGTGTCATTGAATTTATTTTGTCAAGATTTTTCTTATAATACCAGTAATGTTATAATAAAGCTTCAATGTACTTTTAAGATCTCTTTATTTTTTTCTCTCTCCCCCTTATCTTCATTTTAGCTCATGTAAGTCTATTTAACAATTTTTTTGAAATACAGCATTTTCATGTAGCAATATCTTAAGATGTCACATTTTTTTTAATCACGGTGCTAAACTATTTTATTTCTTCAAAACTTTTGATAATTGTGTTAATTTTATTTTCAAATGGTGTTCGTAACAAAAAATAACGTGATATATTCCTTTAAAATATGCTTTCAAAGGATTGGCTTCTGAAATTATCACATGTAAATTGTAAGGTCATCTTTTATGTACTTTTATCCTCGCTCTATGAGCATTATCATAATACAACTCAATATAAAAAACCAGTATGATATTAGAGGAAAATCTAAAGAAAAGAAAAACAAAAAGGAAATTTATTTTAATTTCTACATCACTAATTGAAACCACTATTTACATTACTACTTTTAAAAAATAAAATATTATTTTTTAAAATTTGCTTTTCAAAATATTTTTTATTTAAAAATATATAAAAATAATATTTTCATTTCATTTTTAAAAATTTATTTTTAATATCACCATATCAAAACAATTCAAAATCATAAAAAAAAATTAAAACAAAAAATTCAACATTTTTTATAAGCAAATACACACTCCTAGTGGTCATCGAAGTTGATGAAATGGAAACAGGAGGGAGGAGAGTACACGTAAGGGAAGATCCCAACACCAGATATGAGCTCGAAGACCATCAGCAAGAATATATAGAGAGCAATACATAATTTTTAAATTCAGTTTCTAACCTTTCTGTTATTTACCAGCTATAAGGCAAGAGACAAATTTAAACAAATTAGACAAGCTTATGGACCCGTTAATAAACTTCCCACGTTCTGCGGATATGGATACGAAGAATGGTTTAAAGGTGGAATTTCAATGCTACGGCCTTCACTCGGAATTTGTCTAGATCCATACTGATTCATGCCACCATTTAAAACACCATAGTAAGCCGCAATTGGGCTCGCATGAACCATTCTGAAACTGGAACCGCTACTTGCTTGGTTTTCGAATCTGAAAAGTTCAGCATGCAAAGCTTGTTGCTGATCGCTGGACAAGTTTTCAGATGTAGAACTGATCCCGACCCCAAGATCAAGGCTAATTGTCTCATTTTTATCTGGTCTAGTCCTTGAGGTTCCATTCACAGCTGATGGTCCTGCTGTGTCATGACTGTTTGTCCTAGCTGTAGGTACATCATGGTTGTGTTTCCCCTCATATGTGGTTATAACTGCTTTTGGATCATGTGACGCCCTCTCCACATGCTTTCTAACTGGGCATCCAGCATTTGTGCATTTGTAGTAACTCCTGAAGGATCGGTAAAATATGACAAGAAAACATCATATATCTCATAAGAAATAACGAAATGGGGAAATAGTAGAAATTTTGTTTTAAGAATGAAAATTAACAAATTAGGTAGAAAACAAAGGTAAGTTAAAGCAAAGAATTACAAATAAAATTCAAAAAATCAGCTATCACTGCATGTGTGTGTGTTCTGATCATCACTATTGTTCTGTTAGTATTATGGTAGAAGTCCCTAGAGATTGTTCTTTATGGTTATTATAATTGCAATCTTCAGGCCTCCACTGCAAACTCCCAAGTTTCTCCAGAATATTGATTAACACAATATCAAGCATAGTGTTTCACATCCATAAGAATTCCTATTGATCTTTCAAGGACCCTCAGTGTTGACAGAGACTTGAAATCAGCATATCTGGTTCAAATTAGCTTACTTTCATCTTCATAAAAGGAATTCAAAAGCCTGTAGTACTTTTGGAACAAGGAAAAGGTCCTCTAATGGCAACCTTGACAAAAGATTTTGATCAAAAGCAAGGGATTCTGGCAAGGAATAATAAGAAATGAAAAATCAGCATTAAATCCCTATACCGACAAAGTTTTCCAAGAATCGGGGTGGGTATTTCATGTTATAATTACTAACGATTAAATATTCCAGTCCAATCAGATTTTAAGATATTAAGCATTTTCCCAGTAGGTTTTGGCTTTCATAGCATATATTTTCCCCGCATCATCCTCACATACTTTCATTCTATGGAGAAGGGGGACTCTTTTTTTCTTTAAGATATTGAGAGAGGGAAGGAGGACTTCTTAAAAAGTCTTCACAACCTTCTTCTGCATTTCGCTGAATGTCTGCAATTTCTAGACACAGAGATTCACTTGCAAAAACATATTAAAAGATCTTCATTTTCCCAACCTTTTACTTAAGTTTAAAGAATGATCTGATCCAGGAGCTTTCTTTCAATTTATGTTATTTTATTTCTGATATTAGAGCTACATAATTAATCTAGGGTAATGTGATCAGCATGTGACTTTTTAAAGTCTTTATTTAGAAGCTAGGTAGTTTATTTGGGAACTAAGACTAGGAATCCTTTTCCTACAAGAATGTAGGGCTTAAACAAATATAAATAGGCTGCTAGGGTTATTTTATAGTTGCTCCTTATTTTATCACTCTATTCAAATTCTATAGGTTTCTTATGAACCCTAAACTCAATTATCTTGTTCCAATTTCAATTACATCTTCATTCTAGTCATTATTCTGCTGTAATTTCTGTTTTCTAATGTTTTCCCCTTCCCACACTTAGTCAAATGGCAGAGTGAAAAGATCCTCGCAATTGTGTTGGGTTCAAACCTTATAACCATGTCAGGGCGTGTTGGAGGTTGTAAATGGAGAAATCAAGATTGGCAAACAATTTTGGCTGAGATAAGTGGGTATAATTGAACATTTGATGTGCACTATTGATGTTTTGAAGCAACAGGAACTAGTGGAAGCCCAAGTGGAGATTCCAGAAGGCAATCACAACTCCTTAGACATACCAGAAGGTAATCATAAGGATGAAGACTATGACGCTGGAGCCATAAATCTTTGGTGCAAGGTGGATTGGAAGGGTGGAAAAACTCTGCACGAAAAAAGTGGAAGGGCAGCAAGTACAAATGGATGAAACGTTCATTGGAAAGGAGTATATGTGGATTGGGATTCTCCACCAATCCATGGTGTTTATTACAACAATGATTATGAGAATAATTATGGCAGCAACAAAAACATTATTGATAGAGATGATGTTAAAAATGATGCCCTCATTGAAAAGCTAGTAGTTGAGTGCAAAGAGAATAGGAGAGTTGTACAAAAACAGTAATGATAGTTGGTTGCTCAACAAAAGAAATTTATCTAGTGAGGCCATGCAGATCCTTTCGATTACATGCATGATATTATCCCAAAGGCAAAAGAATTGTGCAAAGGTTACCTGTACAAAAACACATGTTGAAGCAAGTTTTAAGGTTTGCAATTCATTACTCTAGAAATCAATGTAAGAAACCTATTTAAGGTTATAAATATAACTTGCATCTAGATGTTTGTTCTGCAAGCATTATCATGGAGGAACTAATTCTAATATCTATTCGTGTTATACAGTTGAAGCAAAGAAAGAAAATGGGGATATAGACTCTTAATTGGACATCCTTAAGATTGTGGCAAGAATTGTTTTAACTCAAGAACGGGTTTCTTCCAACCCAAGGACAGTGATGCAAGAGCTTTCTTTACAATTTATTTTATTTTATTTATGATACTAGGGTTAATTATATAGGATCATATGATTAATGAGTTTTTGAAGTATTTCCTTAAAAGTTTTAGTTTTACTGATGGATTAAGATTACGAATCCTTCTTCCATAGGGATCTAGGGCTTAGACTAATATAAATAGGTTGCTAAGGTTATAAATATAACTTGCATCTAGATGTTTGTTCTGCAAGCATTATCATGGAGGAACTAATTCTAATATCTATTCGTGTTATACAGTTGAAGCAAAGAAAGAAAAGGGGGATATAGACTCTTAATTGGACATCCTTAAGATTGTGGCAAGAATTGTTTTAACTCAAGAACGGGTTTCTTCCAACCCAAGGACAGTGATGCAAGAGCTTTCTTTACAATTTATTTTATTTTATTTATGATACTAGGGTTAATTATATAGGATCATATGATTAATGAGTTTTTGAAGTATTTCCTTAAAAGTTTTAGTTTTACTGATGGATTAAGATTACGAACCCTTCTTCCATAGGGATCTAGGGCTTAGACTAATATAAATAGGTTGCTAAGGTTATTTTATGGTCGTTCTTTGTTACTTCTATCAATCTTTTATATTTTATCAATTCATTCAGATTATAGATGTTTCTTATGAACCCAAACCTCAGCTATCTTGTTCCAACTTCAAATTTATAAAAAATTTATCATGCTACAATAGCAACGCTAAAGAAACAATCCAAGTAGGAATTATCTCCTATTGTTGAAATATAATCCAACCCATTGTCCCACGACAATGTGCATATTGTAAGACGGTTTCACGCTAAAGCTCATATTTATGAGAGTAGTTAAATTATGAATCACAATGATTTCATGTCAAACCCATAGTCAGAAAAACAGGGCATTAATCAATTCAAGAGATGATATCTGCCCACTCCATCACTTTATCCATTATCCACATCATGCGAAGGAAAATATGACTGCTACAAAGGTACTAATGCACAGGACATTCCCGAGAAATTCAATAAATTACTGAAGAAAAGAGTTACAACATGATAGAATGGACCATAACAGTGAAAAAGCAGAAACTATTTAACTCATCATCAACACAGAAAACAAACCTTGGATTAGGATTTCCTCTCACCACTTTCTGGCCATATTTGCGCCACCTATACCCATCATCCAGTATATCAACCTCACTCTGAGTTTGCACAACAACACGTGGTTCTCGGATAGGTTTGATCACTGGAGTAACATCAAAACCACCAGCATCCAACCTCCTGCTCAAATGGTGTTTTATGAGACCATATTATGGTTAATATATGTATTTTATGAGTAAAACGGTGTTCTGAACTGATACCTTCTTTTCGAGAAGGGATCTTTGTCATCCTCAGCACCCTCTCCAGTATCATCATTTGTTGTGCCAGGAGATAGTTCAGGGGCACCATCTGGTTCGATAGCATGAGACAACTGTCCATATGCACCAGGTGACTTGTCTGCAATGTAAGTGATTGAAAGAGAAAATGAAAGGAATGAAGGAACATTGGTTAGTACATATGGAAAGTAGATAGCAAACTGAATTCCCTAAGAAGTTTCCATCCATACCATCTTGACTAGGTAGAGAAGAAAACTTGTCAAATCTTTCTTCCTGCATGAACAAACCAGAGCCAGAGGCATATCGCCGGCTTGGTTGAGGTTTAGGATGATCGTGTGTACCCTTGTAAATAATCTCTGTTATTTGTCCATCATGAGAGCACTCAAATAACTTTTTCACTTCACAGTTAGGATGTGTGCATTTGTAATAGCTGCGTGGGAACTCACTTCCTTTAACGTTTTTCTGTCCATATTTTCTCCACTTATATCCATCATCAGATGACACTGTAGGTGCACTTCCTGACTGTGATGCACGAAGCCCACTGCTAGAGAGCCCCATTTGGTTTAGTTCATCTGAATCAACTTCAGCAGGAACACTAGAACCTGAAGTAACCATGTGAAGTGGTGTTGATAGAGTCAACTCATTTGTACAGACTGCCATCTCACCTTTTACTGAGGGTGATGATGGAAATGATTGAGACTGGCATTGGCTTTGGACTTTAACACATTGTGCACTTCTCTGATGGTTCATATCTGCAGAAACCTTGAAATAAATGAAACATGTTAGGCAAACAATGACCCTAAACCAGCAAGGCTACTTGTAGATATCAGGAATTGAAATGAGTTTATAAACATTTAGTAATTCCAGAGAAGGGAAAACAGGAAGGTCGAGTAAAAAAACATGCCTCATCATCTAAGTCTTCATTTTATCCTTCTGCAAATATTGTTCAGAATGAGAATGAATAAAACCAATGGCTCATTGGCAGTGAATATTTCAGTTTTGTTGAGAAACCACAGACTAGTTAATATAGGTCAGGTTTTAAGTTTAGAAGCTCTTGTAAAATTAAACACGTTAAAAAGTAGAAGACACTGAGTGATGTGAGGAATTATTGGAGCTGTTATTTAAACATGAATGTGGGGATAGAAGCACCATATAATTTATTGGAGTAATTATCAAGCAATTTAAGTCCAAAAAAAAATTACATAACACTAAGTACCTAAAATCGCCACGCATTTTATGAGAGCCTGAAATTTCATTGGGATCTTACCATGTCTGACCTAGCATGTGGTCTAAACTCAAAGCAGTTTGATTTTCTTTCTCCAAAGGTGGTGGAGGAAACAGTAGTAGCTGAATATGAAGTGGAGCTTAGAGAACCAAGCACAGTTTGAGGATTAGTAAATGTGCCAGTAGTGGGGGAAGGCTCTGCCTGTGAAGTCAAGAAGATAGGAATCAGCCTAAAGATATTTCTAAGGCAAAGTACAAGCAGATCAAGTAAACAAGACTTGAAAGAGTACAAAATCAAGATAAAGGCAAGTTTCATAATCCATGAATGTCCTAAGGCCCTCATCAATGGCGCAACTGATAACTATTATGCCACTGTCTGGAGTCTGGCACCAAATCTGTGAAGCTCTTAGATCTTTCTTATCAGCATCAATACATAGAAAGATCAGTGCATCTAAACAAGTGACGTGAGCTAACCGATCATTGCCAGGTTACACAAGCGTAAGGAAATTCAGAAAATATAAAAAGAGGGAAATAAATATATATTGAACCCAGTAAGAGAGACATCAATTTTCAAATGTTTCCATTTGGACCAGTACTTCAAATGTAGAAAACTACATACCCAACTGAACAAAGCCGCAAACCCAATTTCTCATGCTTGAACTCAACATATGCTGTCTATCACATTTAAGCTTCAGCTCTATATATGGTCATGGACTCATGATGGGCAACCAAGTTTGTTCTCTCTATGGATAATCAAGTTATTCTCACTTGTTTGATTCACATATACCTTCAAGCTTCTTTGCAGTCATATCTGTACACCCAACAAGACCAATAGAACATAGACAAGAAGAAGCATGGCAAAGACTCCTTATGTGAGAACACAACACAGGCATCTAAAAGAACAAAAAAAGATTTTTTTTTTTTTTCTAAAGAAAAGAGAACATGAAAAGGGGAAGCTTAGGCTAATAGTAATTAAAAATGAAAAAGTAATATTCTCCAGACAAATTCCACACGAGACATGGTACCAAATTCATAAAGCATCAGAATCTACAACTTCAGGCTACGACATAAGCACTCCCGAATCACATAAATTAAATTAACACGAAACGAGACAAATATAGTAACTGGCATTTCATATTTTTTTTCTTTTTTTGAAAATAAAAAATGAAAGTAAGAGCATCTTGTTTTTTAAAGTCAATTCTCCACTTCTTGAACTCAACGACACGAAGCTGTAAACAGCACCGTTCTTTTGATAGCTGGTGAGATGAAATAGTAGAAAACACTGTTTTATCATTATTATCATATATATATAACAGCAACAAAACTACTTTGATTATTACCTTGCCTTGGTGAATGCGACAAAACAAAGATTTTTATTTTAATAATGGTCTGTTTGGTCACTTCAATTATCAAGTCCTCCAGTTCAGTTGGCTCTACTTATCTCACCTCCCAACCACCCACATCCTTAAACAACTCCAACCAAACAGAAAAAACCATCAACTCCGATCCAAAAAAGTATATATTCTAAAACCACTAACCTTAACATTCGAGAGAAGAACTGGAGACTCAAGAAACGAGGTCGGGCTGAGTCCAGGAGAGATCATGGTGCAAGCCGACCTCGAGATCGGAAGCTTGGCCGGCGACATCAGCTTGTACCTAGCGCCGCCGCCGTCGGGAACCTCAGAGCGAGAGTTAATGTAGTCCATGGGGAGGGAAGGTTCTAAAAAGGAAAGGGGGGAGGGGTGGTTCGGTAATTTAAAGAGAGTGCTTGTGTGTTTTCTGGTCAGGAGAGAAGTATGCAGCTGTAGTTACGGTGACAACTGACAAGTGTTGGCGAAGGAAGAAAGGTTTTGAGGATTGAGAGAGAGAGAGCGAGACCGAGTAGTTGACTTGTTTAATACATTGGATCTGGAAGGAACTATTGGTTTCATGTTTCCATATTTCTTACCGTTGGTTATCCTCCATCTCATTAATTTACACTTTCATTAGTCACTCGTAATTATAATATATATTTGATCTTCCAAATATCTCAATTCAAATCTTCATATCATCATTCCTTCAATTCTTACCTCTATAGAATGAGAAATTTATTTATTTATTTATTTATTTATTGGCATGAGCTTCCAATATCCATTTAGGTTTCCTTTTATATTTATTTATTTAAGATATTGATAAAACGAACCTTTGTTCTATTTAATTCTAATATTTGATATAAAAACCTCAAAAAACATAATTGATACCATGTTTCATCTCACAATTAATTTTATACAAAATCAATAGGTTAAATGAATTGATTAAAAACCTTCTTATTTTATATAAAATCAAATACATATAACAAAAATATGTCCAAAAACTTTTTCGGTACTTGTTTGGTGATTTTAGTTTTTCTATTTAATATAAATTTTTTAAAATTTCACTTATTAAAAATAAAAAATATGATTATTTTGTTTTTCTTTATTTTAAAGTTTTTTATTATAATTATAAATTTATTTTTTTTATTTTCTATTATATTTATAAAATGAAGGTTATTTAGTCCATTTTGTTATTAATCATGTTATAGATGTGTTATAGATGGAGGGACTGCATTTAGGTGTTTGTTTAGTTCTAATAAAGGTAAATAGCCACATTAAAGAAACATCACGAATAAATATATTAATTTTATTATAATTTATTTTTTATTTTCTTAATAATTTTTTAAAAAATAGTCAAAATATTTTTAAAAACAAAAAATTTCAAGTATATTTTTCAGATCAAACTTTTCAAAGTTTTTTTTATTTAAGCTTCCTTAAATTAAATTTTCAGATTTATTAACAGGTGCCTTTTGAAGGGTACAATTGAAAAACATTAGTTATAATTAAAAGAATTAAGGGGTCAAGGGCAGCATGACTTGAGAGGTTTCATTAACTCAAACATAGGCTAAATTAAAGAAATTTCTGACTTAATAGTCAATTTTCACTTTAATGGAAGAGAATTATAGAACCATGAACCATAATGTAAAAAAAAAAAGAACTTGGAGGGGGTCTATTGATTTTGGTCAAGGACCCAATTGAGATTTTTTTTTGTACAAATCAATTTGTCCTCAATTGCATAAATTAAAAGTCTCATAAGATTAAAATGTAAAAAGCATTGAAAGTTAGGAATTGATCCTATCTTTGATCACCCCATATGGAATGAGGTATATAAAACTTTTATACATTTTTTGTCTTTTCCCATCAAGACTAAAACCTTAACACTATACAATTGATCTCTCTCTCTACAAAACCTATAACTCCCATCATTTCTGTCAATTTTAGTGTCGTTGAACCTAATTTAGGTATTGGTCCTCTTTATTTTGGGGTCGTTTATGTTTTCTTAACCAAGACAAATCTTAGAGCTTGTACTATACCAACTCTCTTTTAGCGATTTATTCATTTTGCACCTACGAGAGCCTACATATACCTTTGTAATGCCTTATTTGGTTGTCGCTGACATGAACCTCATGATCGTGCAATCTACAATCAAAATTGAGATCTAATCTTGGAAAGCTAAAAAGGTTTGATAGGAGTGTGACACAATAAGAACCTGTCCCAAGACACCAATACTATTGGAATGAAATCGAATAACACCACGAAGCTACTTAATATTTGATATGCTAGATTCAGTTCATTCAAGAACCTCTCACATATTAAACTAAAAATTTCAGAAGTATTATTGATCAAAAGTCCTGAAATTTAGGTTTATATGTGTTTAAATAGTTCTGAGAAATTAACCCTAATGGATTTACCCTTATGGACCGAATTTATTCACTTTCAAAAACTTACCCAAAATCTTTACTAGTGAGCACAAATCCTGATCCAAGTAAGTCATGGATTCTAGCTAAAAATCAAGTATTAATTAACCACAAACAAGCCTTAGGTTGTAGCTAACAAAATAAAAATAAAGCTCATAAGTATAAAGTCTTGTTCTGTAGTGAGAAGAGAAGAAGAAAAGAAAACATTGCAAGTTTGATACAAGAATTATTTATAGCTTATAATACTGCCCAATAATCCTAGGAACTAAAAGAGAAGTGGTCGCCCCTTTGGTTTCCAAGTTAGAATAGGATTCTAATCTTAGCCTTATATTTATCCTTCTTGTGGAAGGAAAATGATGTTGTCTTGAATGCTGTCTCTTGGTATCCTTCCAATACTAGGAAAAATAATTAAGTTACTGAATTATTCTCCTTGCATAATAAGAAATCTTTGCCACCACATGTGTTTTCTAAGTCAATTTGGATTCCTTTGTTTTATTTGTTGTGTTTTCTCCTTATGTGACAAGGAAATAAAATAATAAATCCTGATATTTGAAAGAAATAATTAATATTTCCACACATAATAGGAAATCCAAAACTAGTTAGGAATCCATAAAACACATGGAAACATCATAAAACAAGGTTGGCCGAAACTAATGCAAAATTGGCAGCCTTGTTGTCAAAACTTTATGGCCCAAATAAGGGTGGATTGGGCCCCTATTTCACATGAATTAAATGTACTAAGACCTTCTCTTTATGCTCCAAATGATCCCAAAGTTTAGCCTTAGCCGAAACATCCACAACCAGCCCATTCAATGCTTCTTCCAATGTCTTCACACTAGACCTTGTGATTGGCCCATTTCGAACACATAATGGGTCCTTGGTGTTCATAGGATGATCCATATCATCTTCTCTCTCCTTGAAAGTATTTGGCTTTGAATTAAAACCGGTGTCAAACAAAGTAAGATCGGCAACATTTAAAGGTAACACTAACACCATACTTACCTAAAAGATTAATTATGTAAGCATTGTCATTGATCCTCTCTAAAACTTAGAATATACCATCACCACGAGCTTATAACTTTGATTTTCCATGGTTAGGAAATTGTTCCTCATGCATATGCACCCAAACCCAATCATTGAGTTGGAAAATAACATGTTTACGCCCTTTATTTGTTTTATAAGCGTACAACTTGTTTCTTTTCTCTATTTGCAGTTGAACTCCCTCATGGAGTTGTCCCATCATCTTTGCTTTATTTTTACCATCTAAACTTACTCTTTCTTCCAAAGGTAAAAGAATTAAGTTTATAAGAGTTAATGAATTAAACTCAAACAATTTTAAAACGAGAGAAGTTGATGGTTGAATGAACAGTTCTATTATAAGCAAATTCAACAAAAGACAAACATTCTTCTCAACTTTTTAGATTCTTTTGAATAACATGCAAAATTTTTGATAAAGTTCTATTCACTCCCTCAATTTGCCTATATGTTTGAGGATGACAAGTTGTTGAAAATAAAAGTTTAGAACCCAACTTTCCCCATAAAGTCTTCCAAAAGTAGTTAAGGAACTTAACATTATGATCTAAAACTATACTTCTAGGAATGTCATGCAAATGTACAATTTTTCTAAAGAACAAGTCTATGATATGAAATACATCATCAATCTTATAACATGTAATGAAATGTGTCATTTTAGAAAACTTATCAACCACAACAAAAATAGTTTAACCTAGGTAAACCTAAAAAAAAGTCCATAGAGATATCTACTCAAGGTTCTATAGTACAGGCAATGGTGTAGACAATCCATGTTATTATACTTTAGATTTTGTCTTTCTACAAGTAAAGCCATTGTTCAAAGATTTGTTGCACATATCTTTTCATTTTTTGGCCAATATAAATGTTCATACAATACATCTAAAGTTTTTTCAACCCCAAAATGACCCATTAAACCACTCATGTGTGCTTCACGAACAAGCAATTCATGCAAAGAACTAGTAGGAACACACAATCGATTCTTTTTTAAAAGTAACAATCCATCAAATAAATCTTACAAAAAGCTGAATGTCCACATGCATTATATATTTAGGCAAAGTCATAATCATTAGCATATAATGCCTTCACATATTCAAAGCTTAGCAATCTAGTACTCATAGTGTTTAGAAGAACATACCTACGCGAAAGTGCATCAACCACTATGTTCTCTTTACCTTTCTTATATTTGATGATGTAAGGAAATGTCTCAATGAATTCAACTTATTTTGCATGTCTCTTATTCAACTTACCTTGTTCTTTTAGATGTTTCAAGGACTCATGATCTGAATAGATCATGAACTCTTTTGGCCACATGTAATGTTGTCATGTCTTAAATGTTCTTACCAAAGCGTATAGTTCTTTGTCATAAATGAGATCATTCAAAGTCGCTCCACTTAACATCTCATTAAAATAAGTAATAGGTCTTTGATCCTGCATTAACACAGCTCTTATTCCTATTTCAGATGCATTACATTCAATTTCAAATGCTTTTGTAAAGTCAAGTAAAACTAAAATGGGTGCAAAACATAATTTTTCTTTCAAAAGAGTAAAACTCGATTCTTGTTCCTCCTCTCATTTAAATCCAACTAAGTTTTTAACAACTTCATTTGAGGGTGCGGCTAATATATTGAAATCTTTCACAAAACGCCTATAAATACTAGCTAAACCCATGAAAACTCCTTACCTCACTTACCGATTTTGGTGTAGGCCAATCCCAGATGGCCTTAACTTTCTCCTAATCCATCTCAATACCCAGTGTAGTTATAACATAGCCAATAAACACAATTTTCTCCATATAAAAAGTACACTTCTTAAGATTAACATACAATTTCTCACTATACAACACACTAAGTACATTACACAAATGATCAAGATGCTTCTTTAAGTTCTTGCTATAGATTAAAATGTCAATGAAATACACAACCATAAATATACCTATAAATGCTCATAATACATGATTTATTAAATGTATAAATGTACTGGGTGCATTTGTAAGTCCAAACAACATCACTAACCATTCATACAAACCATGGTTAGTCTTATATGCAAATTTCCACCCACACCTTCTTTCACCCTACTCTAATGTTACCCACATTTCAGACCAATTTTAGAGAAAACACATAATTCATGCAACTCATATAGCATGTCATCAAGCCTAGAAATGGGACGTCTATAATTTACCATTATATTGTTGATGGCTCGACAATCAACACTCATCCTTCATGTTCCATCCTTTTAAGGCACAAGTAACACTAGCACAGCACAAACTAATACTTTCACGAATGTACCCCTTCTCCATCGGCTTATCAATTTTCCTTTGAAGCATTTTTGTCTCCTCGAGATTGCTTCTAGAGGCTGGTCAATTAGGAATCATATTTCCAGGTACAAGATCAATCTAATGTTTTATTTCCCTCAAGGGTGGTAATCCGCTAGGTATATCTTCAGGAAACACATCTTCAAACTCCCGCAACAAAGAAATAACAACATTAGGCACAAAATGATCAAGATCATTAATATTAAAATAAGTCTCCCTGTACATAAGTAAAATCAATGGCTTATTACTGAAAAATATAGATTTGACCTCACCCTTCCTAGCATAAAAATTAGGTTGTTCTTTTTTCCACATAATTCTTATCACACTTACTGACTTTCTTCACTCCTCTTGTCTTACCTCCACTCACGATCAAATTTGGGTGTTTTTGGGTAGTGGTCGAATGGTCTAATTTGTTTAGAGTGTTGGTTAAATGTTTGTTTGTGTTTGGATTGGTGGCTAAATGGCTTGCAGTAATGTTTTGGGTTCTAACTGAATCTGATGGTCCTTTGCCCCCTTGTTCCTCACTTTAATTTTCTCTCTCCATAGCCTCATGCTCACCTTTTTAACTTTATTTAATCATGATACACTTGTTTGGGTGTAAAAGGTACAATAGTGCTGATTTTACCATTTTTTACAATGGTATACCTATTTTTAACCCCATCATGAATTGCCTTCCTATCATATTTCTATGGTCTCTCCAATAAGATATGACTCGTTTTATTAGTACAACATCACACAGAACTTCATCAATATACTTTCCAATTGAAAACAGAACCATAACTTGTTTAGTCACTTTCATTTCATCACTATCATTCAGCCATTACAATCCATAAGGTCTAGTGCTTAACAATACACAAATCTAGTTTACTAACAAGGGTAATGCTAGCCATATTAGCATAACTTCCACTATCTATAATTAAACTACACACCTTATTTTGTACATAACATATCATATGAAAGATGTTTTCCCTTTACTAATCACTTTTATCTTTCTTGATTTGAACCTAAAATGTACGCCTTATAACGAAGAACACCTCAACAGGCAATGTCAATTCATCCCTAGTACAATCCTTCAATGGTGGAATGTCTTCATAATTTGATTTTTCACTCTCGAATTCCACATCACCATTATCCTCTTGTTTGAATACTCTGAAGTGTAATGTCCAAGCCCCTAACACCTAAAGCATTTAACATTATGAGTATGTTTAGGTTGAGTGTCAGATTTACCTTTGAAACTCATAAAGGCTTCAACCTTAGCCTTAGGTAGTTCAACTTTAGTAGGGACAAAAGGTTTTGGCTGGGCAACCCCCTCAAATTCGACCTCCATGATGATGAGAACCCAAATTGAATGTTGACCAAACATGTTTTTTCTTTCTAAGTTGTCTCTGTACTTTTGTAGCCATATAAACCATGTCCTCTACTTCCACATAGTGTTGTAACTTAACAACATTAGCTATCTCTCTATTTAGCTCATTAAGAAACCTAATCATAGTAGCTTTCCTATCTTCAGCCATATTAGCCTTAATCATTGCAATCTCTATTTCCTTATGGTAATCTTCCACACATTTTGAACCTTGATATAACCTCTGTAATTTCTGAAAGAGCTCTCTATAACAAAAGTTAGGAACAAATCATTTTCTCATAATGGCCTCCATGTCACTTTTGATGAATAATACTTCTGAACTTTTCAGTTTAACGTGTGTGAGAGATTCTTACATTTTTTGGTTTTTAAATGAATTGAATTTGACTTATCAATGATTAACTAGCTTCGTGGCATCATTCGATTTCATTCCAATAGTGTTGGTGTCTTGGGATAAGTTTTCATTGTGTGAGACTCCTATCACACCTCTTTCGGCTTTCTAGGATCATATCTCAATATTGATTGTGAATTGCGTGACCATGTTATCATGAGATTCACATTAGTTGGTATCAAAGCTAGGCTCTAAGAACAGGTCATAGCTTTCTGAATTTTTTGTTTTCCTAGTGTTTGTTATGTTTTCAATGTTTGCGCTAATATTCTTCTTCTTCTTCATTGTGTCTGCAGTATCCTAGTACAAAAAAATTAAAAAACTAATATTTCATTATATTACTATCCCTAAACATATCACTAACATAATATTTTATATATATATATATATATATATATATATATATATATATATAATCTTGTTGCAATTCTGCCGTACAAACATAACTCATAGAAAACCCTAAGCAATCCACCTAGAATTATTGAAATTTTATATACTATTTACATAATAAATTTGGTCTTATTTTGATATCATTTTCTTAAGGTTTCAATTCGAGGTTTAATTCTACGGTAAATTGATCATACATGGTTTTCGATACCTAGGAATAAGAGAATGACCTATAAATTAAGATCTGTATTTTGTTATATATCAGGATACTACATATTGAATTTCAGGTCATTTTGATATCGTTAGGTGTTAGTTTTAATTCTGATGCATTAAAATTATGTAACAAGTTAGATTTGTGTCAAGTTTTAAAACGTGTTTTTCTACTCTGTGTTTTGACCAAATCAATTTGTTTATATTATATTTGGGTTATTTAGGAGTCAAATAAGTGTCTTCATTAATTTTTGCTTCTATTTCATTTCATGTCTTCATTTCGTCCACAATTCGTATGAATTTGCATTACTACATGCAAAATTGTAATCATAGTTTTGTTTTGCTTTCCTTGTTTTTAGTATATTTATTGATTCTTAAGTCTATATTCATAATTGGATTGCAATGTGAAACCTCTTTCTTGGATTGGTTGGAGTTTTAGTTTTGAAAGAACCGAAAGAAAGCAATTTGTGAGGTAAAAGGCGTTGTAAGTTTATTAGAGTGAAAAGCCTTGATTGTGTGAAACACGAGAGGTGTGAGGATATATTTTTCTTGCTACCAATAGATTTTTGTAGATTCAAAGATGTTTGAAAATAATAACTCCACGACATTGAAAGCTGATAACACCTTTCAGATACAAGCTTTCACCAAACAACTTGAGTTGCTGCTTAGGGTGATGAAGGAGCTGAAAGATTATATGAATTCAATGAAGCAACAAATTAATGGGGTTGATTGGAGGAGATTTAATATGAGAAAGGAAAAAAAACAAAGGTTACAAGTTTCAAATATTTATGATCATAATGATTTTATGAGGTTAGATAAAGAGCGCGAGAGTGAACGACTTGCAAAGATTTATAATGAAATTAATAAAGAATGTGAAGAATAGAGAGCTTCAGTTCAACGCTAAAATGATGAAAAATAGAAGAGGGCAACAATGATTATCGTTCAAGAATATATACGCGAATGGATAACAAGGCATGCTTTTTTGAAATTATTATCGGCTACTACTTTCATACAATGTTGTTGGAGGCAAATACATGCAAGAAAAGAACTCTAAAGGCTTCAACAAGAGACTAAAAAATTGCATATTAAACTTGTTAGTGATTCAAGGATGAATCATCTTGAAGAGAGGGAATGACATGATCCAAATAAGGTCAGATTATGATTTTAGAGTAAAATTTCATACTGTCTAGTTTTACGCTATTGAGCATAACTTCAAATCAAACTGTTAGATCGAGCTGAAATATATCCAGAAGTTTCCATATGTATTTTTCTATATTGGGGTAAGAGTTTAGGTGAATTGGAGATTGGGAAGGACTTGCGTTATAAGTTAGAACAAGCTATACAAATTTTGTTATTTACTTCCTTTTAACTTGTGGACTTCTTATTTAAAAAGAATCCTTTTCCTACAAGGATGTGGTGATTTGTTTTGAGAATTTCCTAGTTATAGAAGGATCTTTAAATGGTCTTCAATATAATTTTCATGTATGGCAATAATTCATGAATGTTCTAAAATCCTTTTCTTATAAGGATTCCTTATTCATCCTAGTTGTACAAGGAAAGAAGGGCTAGTACTATTTAATGACATTTGGTTTCTAAGATCATTTGGTAGCATTGTAGGCTATAAATAAGTCTTATATTAGACTTGTATTGTTTTCTTTTCTTCTTCTTTTCTCGTAACAATATAGGGAATTAACTTAATGGTTTTATTTTTATTATTTTAGTTATAATTATATCCTAAGGCTTGTTTAGATCAGGGTTTGAGCTTACTAATATAGGTTTTAGATCAATTTTGTAAGTGAGTCAATTTAAACCACATAGGTAGATTTATTAGGATTAATTTTTCAGAAGTACTTGAACTCTTGTAAGCCTAAATTTCGGTAACTTATAATGAATAATACTTCTAAACTTTTTAGTTTAGCATGTGAGAGCGATTCTTGCATTCTTTGATTTTTAAACGAACTGAATCTGACTTATCGAAGATTAATTGGTTTTATAGTGTCATTCAACTTCATTCCAATAATGTTGATGCCTTGGGATATGTTCCATTATATTACATCATATCTATTTTTTTTACTTTCCGAGATTAGATAACAAATCTTGATTGTGGGTTGCGTAATTATGTGATCATGAGGTTCACATTACAAAACCCTAACCCACTTTAGTTGATCATCCTCTCTCTATAAGACCAATAAAACTCTCATCACTTTTGTTAATTTTGGCACCATTGAACCTAATTTAGGTGTTAATCCTATTGATTTTAGGGTCATTTATGTTTACTTAGGCAAGATAAACCTTATAGCTTGTAATCTACCTATTTTTTTAGCGATTTATTCATTTTGCACCTACAATCATGCCTATACTTTGTGCTACCTCATCTAGCTATCAATTTGTCTTTACCTCTTTCATGGTAAGGATTATCTTAGAGTAGTACTAGGGCTTGTGTGTTACAAAGTGTCTAAGGTCTAAACTCTTTTCCTTCTCTATAAAATGTGAAGTGTATCCATATTTCTATACTTTTTTTTTAATCATTTTTAGTTTTGTTATTTTCCGTCTTTTTCATTTATGTTCATGAAAGCGGTGTTTTTATTCCATTTTTTAATGTGATTTTAATTTGTTATGGTATATGTGATAAATGATTTTGCTTAAGTGTAAAGGTTTTGTCTTATGCTTGTTTATGTTCATGCAGGGGATATCTTTTAATGTGATTGATTTTGGTATGTGAATGTTTGTAATGCTAAAAATATTGTGAAATTTTTTTAACAAAGATGTTTGTGTTTAAGTAACTTTGTATTGCTGTTCACATTCATGAACCATGTTGGGACATTTTATTAGTTAAAAAATTAAACTTTAGAAATTTTAAACCTCTGACTACTAGGAATTGCTAAATATCTAGTTTGAGCATGCAATCCCTGGTGATTTCACCTTTCTTGTTGTTATCTTATAATATCCATAGTACTTTCTTTTTCATATTGTTTGGACTTGTGATAAGATTATAAAGGTCTTTTGATATGTGTTTATATCTGTTGTGTTCTGTATCTATATGGAAGCTGCATTATAGCTTATAGGTTAGTTTTTTCTAGAGTCAATTAAGTCCAAAGCCCAATCAATATAGATCTTCTGAAATGACCACTCTACTCCCCAAGTCTATTTTCAATTTATCCAATTTATATTGTTATCTTACGTTGTGGTTGAAACCCTTACAATCTTGCATCTTACTTTTGATATATTTTTTGCCATTTTAACACAATCATTGTCAACTATAATTTGTTGTTTTGCTTGTCAACGAATTTGAATTTGTTCAAATTGTATTATATGTTTTGGCTCTACCTCTTGTTTTCTAAGAAAAAAATCAAGGCTCATTTATACATGCATTTATATTGGGCTTTCCAACTTGTTTACAAAGCCTATTAAAGGTTAGGACCAAGGTTGTCAAAATCACGAGTTGACTTGTAAAATCATATAATTTTAAGAGTCAGCATATACTTATCATACAAAATCATATAAAAAATTTAAAAGTAATAAAAATGGACTGAAATCATGTAAAACTAGTAAAATAAGTAAAATCATGATTTTCTATGAAATATAAATGCTACCCTAATTAACTCTCTTTCTTCCCCAATTAAACCAAACAAAACCCTAGTAAACTTGAAAGTGGACATCAGGATATTGTCTCGCAGTCTCACTCGTGTCGCCAAGATGCTGGAAACCTGGAACAACTTAATGGTCAAACCCTAGTTTTCTCTAAAGGTACATATCGTTCTAATCGATCTCTAATATCTCATTTTCTTATAATTCCTTTTGCTTTTCTTTTTCAGTCCCATAGAAAAATGGCTGCAAAGGATTTTCTCTCTCTATTCTTCTTCTTCTTCTTCTTCTTTATCCACAAAGACTTATCAGATATTATTTTGATTTGATCTCATTTTTTATATATTAAATTTTTTTGAATCATAATTTTTATTACTTAAATTGAAGAAATTTAGTGTTTCATTGTTCTTTTAAATGGCAATGGTGCTTATTGTATTATTTAATTAGTATTTTTTTGTTACGGTTAGATGTAGCAACTTTCACTCTTTCTGAAATGAAGAAACCTATAGTCATAACCAAAATGAATGCTAATATGTACACCCATCTTGCTAGGAAACACGAAGTCAAGTATATATCATCTATTGCCTCTCTTTTTTCCTTTGATTTTGTATTTCTATGATACTAAATGCATTTAGATAATAAGTTTGTATTGCTAATTTTGTTATAGAATCATGATTGGTTAGATAGGAACTAAATCGTTTCCTTTAAATTTTTATTTTAAACTTCTTCTTACATTGTTTGGTTAGATAAGAATTGAATATTTGTTTCTAGTCATTCTATGTTCATATTAGAACATCTTATTATTTCCTAGGAGTTAGAACCAAGAAAACCAATCAATTAAGCATATTTTTATGTTCAGAAAATAGATTAGCAAACCTCTTTTTATTCTTAACCCAACAATTTGTGTTGATAGTTTTATATTATTCATTGATTTTTGAGTTTTTGCTATTAATTTTAAGTTCCTTATGATTTTATGATCTGAGTTAACATTGTATTTTCCATGTATTTTAAAAAAGCATTTTTGACAACCTTGGTTTGGGCCATATTAAAAAGGTCTTTAAAGGGGTCGACATTCCAAGCTTTTCACAAACACTTCCTTTTAAAATCTTGTTTGCTTAACTTTTATAGATTTTTTCTACATCCTAAACTTTTCATAAACATTTCCTTCTTAAATCATATTTGTTTAACTTGCAAAGAAAATTTTATTTTTTAGATGTTCACCTACAATGCTCAAGATAAACAAACTTAATCAAGTTGTTATTTTGAATGTTGATAAGGAGTAACACATTTCTTTTGTATTTCAGTTTCTAAAGATAAAAAAAAAAAAAAGCTTTTAAATACATAAAGCCTTTAGTGTCCATTAATGGTTTCCTGGTGTAAATGAACTTTCATCGATGATTGCTTTTTTTGGACCAATTAAGGACATTAAGTTACATAATTTGATTATGTCAATGTCCATTAATGATTGCTCACTAATCGTTACACGTTGGTGTCAATCGAGGGTGTTAAGTTACACTTGAAAGGAGGGATAAAGTCTAAACTTATCTAAAAGAAGTCATCAACTACTATTATAGTCACTAAAAAACCCTTAATAGTCTGTCGAGTTATAAGGTAAAAGACTGATTAAGCTAAAAGAAATTTATTATTACCTTAATCATTTTACCTAAAGTAAACTGTATCGTTGATCTTATCTTACATTCCTAACAGTTTATTATGCCTAATCTACTAGTGGTCTATCTATATAGGTGATATTGGGTTTATTACTATAAATTAAACTCTGGATGAATATGTGGGCTCAAGCTTAACCATTTAAGGCTTGGTTCATCTTTTGCACTCTTAGTTATTAACTTTTGATATAAATTGATGGATTAACATGTCTATAACTAGTGACTTTTAATCACGACTTGTGACTAATAGTATCAAGCCATGCTAATGAATAACCAATGGATTTATTTTTGGCTCATTAAACCCAACTCAAATCCTAAACTTATGGATAAATACCTTGAAAAAGTTCATCTATCTTATAGTACCCATATTCACTCATATTTTTTTTTATTGAATGAAAGTGTTATGCTCTGGTTCTTTCAAGAGGATCTAGTGACATGAAAGTTCCTTATTAGATTTTAATTTTGACAATAACCTTTTTTTGGATTCATTTGCCATTTAGGTGTGTCATTTTAACACTTACCATTTTTTCTTTAAAAAAAACCTTTTATTTTGGTCACCCTTATCTTAATGAGTGTACCACATCATCCTTATTTCATTCTTTTTGTTTTGTTTAAATATATAAGTCTTTTAAAGACCAGTACTCTCATTTTGGTGAGCATAGATATTTATTTCTATGAAAATGGAAAATGTTACCCCTCCTAATGTTTAAGATCTTGGCTCGTGTAGAGTTCATGTACCTTAAACTCTAGAAATGAATAACAAAACAATTTAAGCAAATTTTTTTTTTCTTTAAAAAAAAACAAAGAGAGACTACTCCTCTTTAATATCCAAAGTAATGGCCTACATGGAGTCCATTTACCTTGGACACTTAGGGTGAATAGCCTAATCATTTGAAGTGATATTTTGAGTAAAATAGAAATGAGTTTTTTTTTTTAATATGGGTCGAAACTTAATGGGTCTTATAAACTTGTTTCAAGGCATATTATGCGTAAACAAGTGTTTTGATTTTTTATTGAAAAAAATTAAGAGCAAATAATACTGGAAAGATTTTATTTTAAAAATGCTTGGTTTAAAAACAAAGGTCAGACCTTGAAGTAGCACAAAGATGATTAAGAGCATTAAAGTGCAAGATGAAACTATACTACGATTTCAACTAAAATTGAAAATTTAAAACCTTTTAACATAATGTATTTATGGTAGAAGATTTAGAGCAACATTAAACTCCTTTGGAACACATAGGTCTTTTAAAAGACCTAACTTGGATGACTTAAGGTTATCTTGAAAGGAAACAAGTTTAAAAAGACGTTACTTGGATAACTTAAGGTTATCTTGAAAGAAACAAGTTAAACCCACTCGTCATAGCACAAATACATCCACAATAATAAAACACAACAAATATAAAAGTTATCAAGAATACAACATCACATGATTTATGTTCAAATTATAAATTCTCCATGAAATAAAAGTCAACAACCTCATCTATTAATCAATCAATATTATAGAAATGAAGCATATGTTGTTCTATCTCAACCTTCAAATATTCCTTTTAGGTTACAAATTATCATATCATTACATTAAGATAAAAAAAAAAAGTTAACTACACAGAAAAACATGATTACTGATGACACTAGATTAAAACAAATATATAAAGATTGTGGCTTTAAATCACTCATTCCATACAGTGATACCAAAATGATGTCATGGGACATTACAAGTAACAAACAACAATATTTATCAAGGTTCAGAAGAAAGCATACATACAATGACATGAATAATGATATTAGAATTAAAAAAAAGAGTAAGGGTTGCCTAAGTTAGGAGAGCAAGAAATGAACACACTATCAACAAATAACTACTAACCCTTTAATAAATAAGTATTCTCTTTCTCTACTCTAGGACTAAGGGCAGAAACCAACACACTAAAACCTACACATTCTTTTATTCCTCATTGTCTACCCTACCGTCATAGAGATAACAATCACCTGAAGCATAATGTTTTCTATCTTTTTCTTTATCTCTCTCAATATCCCTGTCCAGACTCTCTATTTTTCTCTCGACCTTTTTTTTTATTTTTTTCTCTAAACGTATTTATAGAGTTGCATAATCAACTTACAAAAATCATTGAAGCCATCCAATTCTCAAGCATAGAATTAACCATTGAGGATAACAATAAAATAATACAATCAGGTTGTGGTGGGAGAGAGCAAAAAAAAAAATGCATTCTTATCATGTTTAACGAAAAAAATCATTGAACGATAACTAAACAAAAAGTGAGAAAGTAAATGAAATGAGTGTGATTACATGTTCACATAGAGAGAGCTAAGGCATGATCAATGCCAAAGTTGTGAAGGGGCAATAATGAAATCACTAGAAACAATGTCCAAATTGGATGAAATGACAAGTAAGAGTAATAGTTGAGAAGATTTGAAGGGTTAAGTGGTTAGAGCTTAATTTGATTAGAGGTAGAAAAGGGCTATGGTTTAACAATGATAAAAAAAAAAGGTCTTTGGTCTTTATAGATTCTAGCTTAGAAGAAGAAGAGAAAGACAAAGAAAGTGATAAATATATACTTGACATCAAAATGATGTCACCTGGATTTGTCAGATTTCCATAATGGTCTTTGAAGGTTAGCCTTTTTTTAAAGTTAATTCCCTTACAACTTTTGGTTTTTTCAACAAGCCTTTGATCATGATTAAACAATTAAATCATCATAATTGGGTCATTGGTAAGGCTTAAAATGAGCCTTTAATTTGTTTTTTTCCTTAGAATGGTCTCTAGGTTTTTAAAATTAATTAATTGAATAGACCTCCCAAATCTTGCTAATTTGATAATTTTGGTCTTTGGTTCTTTAATTCCTTCAATTACATCCAATTTTGTTTCAACTATGCCCTTGAAAAACTCTTTTTGCCCAATAAAATTTTGAAAAGCTTGGTCCTATTAATTTTTGAATTTTTTTTTGGATTTTATGAGTTTTTTTGAGATATTTATTTTGATATAATATATACAATAATGGGGAGAAGATTAGGGTATAACATGAATAATAAATTTGATTAATTGATAAATTCATTTGAATATTGTTTTGTGTTTTCTAGAGAGAGAAGGTATGAGAAGGATATTAGAGAGAGATGGACTTGCTTGAACAATAACTCCTCCAGCAACCATTAGATTTCACTCATTGTTAGATACGTTGATCACCACACCCTACACCAAAAACTGACTAGATGGATATCGTTTATTAGCTATAGTTTGAAAGATATTGTCATCTCAATATTTCTGAAAAAACAGAGTTTAGGGTAGTTATAGTTGCCAGCTTGTTTTGCCCTCACAATATTTCTGAGAAAATTAAGGTTTTCATGGATGTCCTTTTGGTTCTAAGTGATGGAGATCAAATTCGAACAAGTTTGAAAATTGGTTTTCTTCTCGAACTGGCTGTTGATAGTTTTCACTTTTCAGGTTAGATTGTTCCTTTATAGATTACAACTAATCTAATTGTTATGCTATACTGACTACCTTGAATTAGACCATTGAATTTTTCTAGTTTTGATTGTATTGAAAGTATTTCCTTTTTGAACTTACTGCCTAGACAAGACTACCAATAACCCATGAACCGGTCGATCGATTCAAAAAATTCAAAAAACGATCTAATGAAAAAAAACCCCTCTAATACCACCCTCAACACATCAAACACCACCACCACCAGCCCCAAAACCACCCCCAACCTCCAAACACCAAGACTCTCTTTAAACAATCACTCAAAAAACCCAAATTACCCCCACGCATGTTGCCACCTTGGCTCACAAGAGCACCACCACCCACAACCATGCCCTTAACATTTCATAAGCTGATAAAATGAAGATCTTCAACTTTGCAACCCGTGCCAAGATAACCTTTTTTCCACAGTAAGAGATTGACACAATCTTGGACATTATATATAATGTCATTGATGAAAGTGCGTCAAAATGGAACTGATATCTAGTGGGTTTTTTCTCGGGTTATAAGATGCCTTACCATACCACCAATCCTATTGATATTTTAGTATGGAAAAATTATAGCCTTGAGAGTGTAATGACAACATAATAAGGTTTCTTAATTTTTCATTTCAAGAGTGAGGATAATGCTAACTTAACTATGGAGAAGGGATCATAGATGTTCATAAGAAGATTCTTTATCCTCCAACTGTGGCACCCATATTTTGTTCCTAACATGAACAAAATTTTGAAGGTGCTGTATGGGTTCACCTCTAGGGTTCACCTTTTCCACTTTGGAATGAGACAAGCATAGGTGTGCCTGTGAATATGGTGGGGAGATCATTGGCTTGTGATGAACAAACACTTAGTGGCACCTGACTTGACTATGCTAAAGTATATGTTGAATTTGATGCTTTATTATCCATAGTCCATGTTTTTCAGCTACGATGTACGTTATCTACAAAGCTTAGCATAATTACGATTGATTATTAATGGAAGCCAGGAGCTTATAAGATTTGTAAAGTTTTTAGTCATTCATGCAAGGCATCAGTTAAGGCCCCAAACTTATCAGCGAAAGACATGCTCAAGATAAAAAAACAATATGAGGGATGCTCTACAAGCTTGTAGCTCACCAATTATTATTGTTGAAAGGGTTACAACCTTTTTAATTGTTGATGCTGCAGTAAAATTGTTAAGCCAAACATACATATCAGGTGGAATCGATCGATCGGTTGAGACTTGCCAGGAACCAAACGACCAGTTGAACATAACAAAGGCTTGGGGAGCTCCTGTCATTGGAACCGGTCAGTAGGTTGAGATATTAGAGGAACCAATTGACCGATTAAAACTGCAGATCATTACTGAAGCAGCTGAACCTATTAATGATGAGAGGGATAGGTTGAATGAATATGAGCGGTCAAAAGCTGATTTGAATCATGACATGTTACCTCTAATGAAGGACCAACACTTATTGTAACATCCCCCATTCCGGGATAAAAACAATAATCTCATGTCCCCCGAAAAACAGAGTAAATATATATATATATATATATATATATATATATATATATATATATTCATGGTTTTCGTATTAAAATCTATCAAAATTTCGACGGAGTCCCCCCTATACCGGAAGGTCCCAAGTTATCGACATGTAACCTGTTTACACTTCTAATAACTCACATCTCATAACTTAAATCCCGACCCAATCATCCTGGGTTTCAATTTCCACAAATATTCTCGCACCTATCAACCACAATATTTATGATATACATTATATAACAAAATATCATTATGGATGGATAAAAAATATATATATATAAATACATAGACATGAAATATGGTTATATGAACTACAAAGTTAAGTTCATTAAATCAAATTTAAACATTAATTATTCAAATTAAGTTAGACAAACATTTTCATGTTTACAAAATAAAAAGGTATACCCCCTAGAATCTAAATTATAAAAAGGAAACATCAGCTAGGATCTACTTCTGTCATGCATGCGATGATCCTGAAACGAGATACATATTATTGAAAGGTGAATATCACATAAATATAACAACACGAATATCTAACAATATTAACAGGGTAACATGCATTCATATTTTGTTCATTTCTATCTTCTGGTTTTCATTTGAATCTCTTCCTTATTCAACTATTCGTAATTGTGCCATCTACCACTATTAACCTCCATTCCAGACTTTATAAGATCAAACATGATTATTTTTGTTTAACACATTACCGATACCAATTTCACTGGTATCATCAGCATCACCTCGTAGGAGTCGATGCAAGGTGATCCCCTTACTCGGGATCCTAACATGCACTAAATGTATACTAGCCAATACGTAGTGATCCCTTTACTTGGGATCCTAACATACATTAAATGTATACTAGCCAAAACATGGTGATCCCCTTACTCGGGATCCTACCATACACTAAATGTATGTTAGTCCAAACGAGGCGATCTCCTTACCCGGGATCCTAACATACACTAAATGTATGCTAGTTTACGCCTCAAATCACACTTTTCATATTTCCTTTGTTAGTGATAGTTTCATCACTTAACAATTCACACAATAACCTTTCCCCTTGAATACACATACATTCAGTAATTCACATTTCACATTGGTAATATATATTAAATCATAGAATTTAACTAGAAGGTATAGGTACGATTCATCTACCTGCAATAGAAGCTCTACTTGTGCTCCTCCGCTGCTGCTGTTGCACCACGCCTGTAGTCTCTCTTGCAAATCACATGTTTATCTCATAAATTTTCCTCACTCAAGGATATGTTTCATAATAACCATATCAACAACCAATAAGTCTTTCTTTCAGTCATTTCTTAATATTTTATGTTTTTCTCATTTCACCCATTAATATTATCGTTCTTTGTCCAACCCCAGTTATCATTCCTTTCTTTATATTTGGACTGTTACTGTCCAACTGTTACTGTCTTGTTTTTGAACTGTTACTGTCTGACCTCTTCTCATATTTTTAACTATATCTGGAGTTATAACTATATCTGGAGTTATAGAACTTCGATTCAAGCGAGATTAGTCTCGTTGGAAAGCTAAGACATGAGGCTACAAGTCCTATGAATTAAGAAGAACCTAGTTCTGCCTCTAAGACAATCAAAATTTCTTATCAACAAACACTTGGACTGTTACTGTCTTGTTTTTGAACCATTACTGTTTGACATCTCTTTAGATTTTTAACTATATTTGGAGTTATAGAACTCTGATTCAAGCGAGATTAGTCTTGTTGGAAAGCTAATACATGAGGCTACAAGTCCTATGATTAAAGAGAACCTAGTTCCGCCTCTAAGATAGTCAAAATTGCTTATCAACAAATACTTGTATTGTTATTGTCAAACTATTACTGTCTCGTTTTTGAACTGTTATTGTCTAACCTCTCCTTAGATTTTTAACTATACTGGGAGTTATAGAACTCCGATTCAAGCGAGATTAGTCTCGTTGGAAAGCTAAGACATGAGGCTACACGTTCTATGATTAAAGAGAACCTAGTTCTGCCTCTAAGATAGTCAAAATTGCTCATCAACAAACATTTAGACTATTACTATCCAACGGTTACTATCTCGTTTTTGAACTGTTACTGTCTGACTTCTCCTCATATTTTTAACTATATCTGGAGTTATAGAACTCAAATCTATAATTTAACATCCAGGCATCAATTCATAATCGACTTTAAAACAACTTATAAGACCATGTTTAGAATATCTTACCCGGTACAAATCAAGGTCTTGATCCCTCCTTTACTTTTTAATGATAGTCGGCCCTTCCCTCTTCCCTTCTTATCCAATTCTTCTTGTTAATCTCTTGCCCACCAGTGTTTATTTTACCTATAACCCTTAATCTTGGATGGGTTCTTGAAATTTGATGTTTCTCTCTTGATCTGTAAAAATAGATACCAAAACTTCCTCTCTTCTTTCTTCACGATAGTTGTAGATTTGTTTTTGGTAAGAAGAGTAGTATTTATGCTCTATAATTATTCTTATTTGCATTCAGGCCCCATTTTCTTTAAGTGCATTTATTTTGCCCCCACTTCTTTTTAGTTTAGTTTATTTTTTTTAATTTAATTCAGCCTTGATTTTCTTGGGATTTACACATATTCACTAATATCAAAATATGTTTAGAGAACAAACATGTTACATTTAATAGCAATAGTGACGTTAACACTTTAGCATCAACCAAGGGTTTTTCAGATTATACCTCGACACCTTATTAACCAAGTGATAATGTTATTTGCATTCTTCTCAACGGTCGATAACTTGTGAGGTATCTAGCTTTATTGATGGATACTTCTTTGTTGTCACTTTTGTGTATGACCTCAAGACACCTCTAAAGTGTCAAGACCTTTGGGATTACTTGAGGTGCCGAGCTACTATATCTTAGTCTATATTGTGGCTTACTTTATGAGAATTTAGTGTTATGTTAAGTTTTATTGATAAGTGTGGGGGCGATCCTACTTAGCATGGTCATATGGATGATTTTTGGCAGTTGTGTATAAGCAGCGAAACTGGTTAGAGTTCCTTATTCAAACCTGAGATACACTTGGCCCAATGGTCAGCATAACATGAGTAATATTCTTGAGAAGCTAGATTGGATCTTTGGTAGCTCATAATGGTTCTCTACTTGACTAATTACTTGTTCTGAATTATTACCTAGAGACTTTTAAGATCACAGTGTTATGGTTGTTTACTCCAATGGTGTTCTTTCCAGGCTAAAAGCATCTTTTAAGTTCTTAAATCTATGAGCTGACAAGGATGATTTCTTAGGTTTAGTGGTAGATGGTTGGTAGATTCTTATGGATGGTAACCCTATATACAGGCTTACTAAGAGACTTGGATTGTTGAAGCCTAAGTTAAAGGCTTTGGATCACCTACACACCAGTCACATCTCTAGTCTTGTAATTAGGGCAAAGAATAAATGGGCTGCAACATAAACTCTTTTTGATTATTCTCCTCAGTCTAACGAGTATCAGCAGGTACAGAGAGAGCTTACTAAGGAGTTCTTTTAGTTAAGTAAGGATGAAAAAGCTTTTTATAAGCAGAGATCTCAAATTCAGTATACTTGAAAGACAGAAACACCAAGTTCTTTCATAGATCACTCATTCATAGACAAGTTAGAAATAGAATCTATTGGTTGATCGATGAGATAGGATATCAGGTTCAGGATCAAGAGGGTCTGGGTCAATTGGCAATTTGTTACTTCTAAGGGTTATTTTCCATATGCTCGACTATCACTTTAGAGAACGTTTCCTGTTTTTTCTTTAACAGGATTCCACCTTACATTACCTCCTTTTTGGAATCATGTATCACAACTGATGAGATCAATGAAGCCTTATTTTCCATCCTAGATGATAAGGCCCCTAATCCAAATGGCTATACCTTCTTGTTCTTTGACACGACCAAAAGATTGATGTCTTCTCCCAAGTGCAGGAGTGTCGAAGTAATAAATAACCCGCCAAGACCGGGGTCGAACCACAGGGAGATTAACTATATAAATTATAAAGAACAACAACAACAACAATAACAAGTTAAAGAGAGCTTTGAGATGTGATATTGATGTAAGGATTAAACAAGGATAAAATAATTGTCAAAGTTAGAGGATCCACTAATGGTATTTCAAACAAGTATAGTATAAACTCTTTTTATTACTCAACTGGAAACCACACACAAAGGAGGTTCCAATCAGATTATAAATTGTTAACATGATTATATTAGTTATCTTATTCGAATAATGCTAATACTTGTAAATGTTGTCAGGCATTCATGAATATAACTTATGTTAACAACAAATCAAGTTCCTTTCATAGCACAGGTGTCGGTTATACCATATGGTTGGGCTATGAAAGTGCCAAGTATTTGTTGTATCAAGGGTTATACAACATAAATCTAAATTAACCATTTAACAAGCAAAGTATTAAAAGTAAACAAGATAACAAATATAAAACATGTTAGTATCAAACATTAAGGTCCATGTTGAGTTTATATTATACTTATTCTTACACCATTAGTGTAGCATAATGAAAGAGAGAAACATAAATAAACAAGGAAAGGAAATGAAAAGCAACAAGAGATTAATATAAGCAAAACTTAAGCATTAAAAAATATAAAGAGAGAGCAAGAGCATGATCTTGATCTGAAAACCAAGATGCCTAAATACATGACAAATGCCTCATTTTATAGGCCAAAATTCGGAACTATTGATTTGTTGACTAATTGTTGAGTGGGTGGCCACATCTTGACTTGGTGACAATCCTTATCTTCTTGTTTGCCAAACACGTAATTGATAACGTCATAATTTAAACAGACTTAAACATGAAAGTTCTAGGAAATTGTCTCAGCTTTCTAGAAAAAAAAGATTGAGGTCATTTAGACTTTTAGAACTCGAAATATGGGCTGAACATTAAACAGTGTCTGGGCTGCAGGACAGATTCAGACTTCTTCGTTGTTGCTACAATTTGGATTTAAAAATAGCCTTTTAATAATAATAATAAAAAAACCTAATTTGGCTAAAACAAATAATAGACAAACATGCTTTGGCATTTGACGCAAATTTGACCTATTATGTAATTTTAAATCACCAAAATTGGAATGACCTAAAATTGAATATGTAGTATTGTGATACCCAAAAACTATAGATCTCAGTTTATAGGTCATTTTCTTATGCCTAGATTTCAAAAACCGTGTATGATCAATTTTCAGTAAAATTAAACCCTGAATTGAATCCTCAAGAAAACAATATCTACCCAACTTTAATATAGATATTGATTTCAAACCCAATAAGTAGTATATGAAATTTCAATTAATTCTGAGGTGGTCTGCTTCTATGAGTTGTGTTTCTGCGGCAAAATTGCAACAAGCTTTGAATAATGTTTTTTTTTTTTTACTTTTATGCTACTATATGTTTAGAGAAAGTAACAAAACAAAATATTAATTTTATTTTTTTACCAATATGCTGCAAACACAATGAAGAAGAAAAGATCGACGCAAACACTAAAATAACTTAATAGGCACTTGGAAAATGAAAATTTTAGAAATATATAACATGTTTTGGAAACTCATAATCAAGATTGATATCTGATCTCGAAAAGCCAAAAAAATTATAATAGGAGTGTGACATAATGGAAACTTCTCCCAAGGCATCAATACTATTGGAATGAAGTCGAAAGACGCCACAAAGCCAGTTAATCCTTGATATGTTAGATTCAGTTTATTAAAGAACCAAAGAATGCAAGGATCTCTCTTGCATGTTAAAACTAAAAAGTTCAGAAGTATTCATCAAAGGCACTGAAATTTAAGCTTTACATGTGTTTAAATAGTTCTAAGAAATTAACCCTAGTAGATTTACCTTTGTGGGATGAATTGACCCACTTACAAAAACTGACTCAAAACCTTTACTTAGCCCAAACCTCGATCCAAACAAACCTGAGATCTTAACTGAAATTCAAAGTCTGCATTAAGTTCAAACATAGAAGTAATAATGAAAACAAGTTTGGATAGTAGCTTGTTGATACCACATATAATAGAAAGAAAAACAAGATAAAATATCTTAATTTCCTAGTTTAAATAACCTTTGTCCGAGGTCCACATTCCTAGATACTCTAGGATTGCTTAACCAACTTTTAAAGTCCTTTAGATGCTAGAAAATTTGATTTGAATAGGAATATAATTATTGAAGTCTTATGTGCTTGTAGGACTAAAATTCCCCTTTAGAACATGAAAAATAATCTTAGAAATTAACTCTCCCTGTAGTCGCTCATCACTTTTCTTCTTTAATTAGGAGAATCGAATCTTTAACATTAAATAATCCTTCTAAGTCTAGGATTCAAATATGATAGCCCTTTTAGTTTCCTGGCATGACTAAGAAACTTTCTCCTTTGTTGCTAAATATTCTCCTAAATAATAGGACAACAATGAATGGATTTCCTTTTTAATTTTAGGAGAATATTTTGCTGATCCTTATAAAAAAAAAAGATCTCAACATCTTAATTAGTCCAAGCTAACTTTGCACTTCATGTGGCCCAAACTCATATTCATTAATATAACCCAAATCAGACCTAATACAAGCTCCTAACAATTTACTTTGCTGCCAAAATCAGACTCATACATGGGCTGACGTGATTTGGTCGAATGAACCATCAAAGAGATTGGATCAAACTCATCATTATGCTCACAACAAAGTTGGCTAAAACCATCCCACACCAAAAACTCATCATGGCCAAATGAAACATAAGCTAAATTCTAAGAAAAAACACAATCTTGGTCGAATGGCCTCCCCATCTAACCCAAGCACAAAATTGAAAGCCTTTCATGATAAATTAAATCAGGATAATAAAAATCTAATTAAGTCCTCAGACTTAATTTTTATATAAATTCATCCAATATTCACTTAAATTAACCTTGAATTTATGTTGTCTTTCAAATTTAGATCTTTAAACAGTGCAATTGAGTTTTCAATATTGTCAACGATTCAGTTCGGTCATTTCATCTCTCATTTATGCATGTAGATCCATCTTTAACTTGTTCTTACCAATCAAGTTGCTTGTTTTTCTATATTTTATTTTATTTTTGTATAAAAGAAAAGATAATTTTAAGGAAACCTAAAATTAGGTTGTGACACCCTTATTTTTTAAGGTTTTGGGTTGGAATATGATGTAATTCTAATACGTGGTTAGGATGAAGTAATGCGAAGATAGGTTATGGAAAAGAAAAGGTGGATATTTTATTCTCACGTTTTATTTGTTTTTCATTTTTTCACTTTTATTTTTAGAAGTAGTTCTTTATCTTGATTTTTTTCATCCTAATTTTTTCACTCTAACTCATTTTCTTCCTTTTCTTTTTTCGTTCTCTCTCTCTCTCTCTCTCTCTCTCTCTCTCTCTATCTATCTATCTCTCTCTCTCTCTCTCTCTCTCACACACACACGCGCTTAGTTTTTGTTTTCCTTTCCTTGTTGCCTCCTTGAAAAGAAAGAAAATATATAAAAATGCTAGAAAAGTGTGGTAGCTATTAGTTGGTAGAAATTGTCAATATATTCGTGAGTAGTTCTTCCACCTAGTCTTAGTTTATGAAGTCATGGAACAATGTTTGTGTGCACCCAAAAGAAAGAAATTGCTTCTTCATCATCTTATCTCAATCACCAATCTTTTGTTTGCCCTATCTTTCTTAAGAACTCTTCAATTGCTTATACTAAGCAGAAGTTCATCACGTTCATCTAATAGTATTAGCTTCACCCTCATTTGCTCTAGGACCTCCTATACTCGATAACCCTATCTATTTTATTCAACCAATTGTCAAACTCCTCTACTTGTACAATGTTTTTATAAACTTGGAGAGATTTATCCATAAACCTAAATATTCACGATACTCCTCCTAATTATGAGGTTGCCTTCTATGCTCTCGCCTTTGAAATAGGTTTTCAGAGCTGACCATGGATTTGTGATCACTCTCCTCATTATCTCCTAAGTTCCTCATGTCCGCCAATTAATGAGTCAATTATGTGAATCGCCTCTGCATGTCTTCTATTACTAGTTTCTAACTTTTTTTCTCGAGGGGGAATGTTTATTTCCCCTCTTATATGAGCAAGTCATGTTTTGCGTCATCTTCTAGCCATAATTATTTAACATCACACAATAACTAACCACCTTTAATTATTGGGCTTTAATACCAGCTAACATAATCAGAAACAATACAAGAAAGGCAACAAGCACAAATAATATATAATTCTTCCAAATCAGGTTACCATAGAAAATCCTTAATTTGAAATTTTATTACCAAATATTTTCTTTTCAAGTAATCTGTCTTTCTAAGATGTTTATAATTATTTAAGGTAGTATTTGATTACTTTCTTAGGATAGAAGAGACGAAGACAATAAAAAAAGCATATTTAATTGAAGAGACAGACAAACATATATAAAAAATTTGTCCATTGGACAAATTTGGAGTGAATTTTTGTACTTCCAAAACAGGAGGTACACAAGGGACATATCTCCAAGATAAAATTTATCATTTTTTATATTTAAAATATCCTTGTAAAAAACTCTTAATTTTAAAATTACCCAACTAAAACATATAAGAATAAAAGTGGTTATTATCATAGTTTTAAAACCATCCAGGGTAAGGTCCGGGTCATAGAGTGAAAAGGTCAACTCTAGTCAATCTTTGACCTAGATTAACAGGAAAAAAAAATTAAAGGATCAAAATGACATTATTTTAAATTTTTTTAAAAAAATCAATGATTTTTTTCTTGTGGTTTACTATGGATTGATTGGATCACGGGTCAATGACCTGGGTTTTTAACTTAGCAAGTTGGGTTAATTTTTTCTCTATTTTCTCCTAAACCCAGACCAATCCAGGCACTAGATCGGCTCGGTCTCAGGTCAACTTTGCAGGCTGATTTGGTTCTTACAACTAGAGTTATTATATTATTATTAATTTCAATACTCAATATAAAATAAATATTATCTAATTATTATTTTTAATATGTACATTAAAGGTAAAATAGACTTTTCATATTGTATCTTGACTTTTCCCCCATCAACCAAAAAATATATAGAGACACTTATTCTTCATGTATATTATTATCAAACACAATTCTTTCCTCATCTCCTCTATTTTTAATACCTTTATTTTTTCTGTCCCGAAATAGTATTTAAACGCTACCTAAATAAACCTAAACCAACTAAAAAATTTTAAAAAATATATAATAAAAACTTAAATAAATTAGGAAATCCAAAAATAAAAAAAATAAAAAAAAATTAACCCATATAATATTTTATGTGCCTAGTTTAAAGGTATTTTAGATCTTGACCGGTTACAACAAGCTAACCCGTACAAAAATAAACGTACAAAATCTCCAAATCTCCTGACAAATTATAATCTTAAAAGTTAATGAGGTTTTTTTTTTTTTTTTTTTGTCAAGCCGATCACTCTAAAGTCTAAACCTCTATGTCTCATCAATTCATAAATATCCCCATAAAACTATCTATGTAACCTAATTGTAGCAAATCCATGACTAAATGGTCAGAACAACCTGCAACACTCAGCTGTCAGATATCCGAAGGTCAAGGTGACAACTTATCAACTATTTTTACAATTGAAATGGTGGTCACATCGATATCCTTATCTGACAGCAAAATAGCCACGTAAATAAGACTCAAGAATTCATTCAAGAACAATGCTATAGAAACTTACATTTTTACTCATCATCATGCTCTTGGCATGCCCACTTATGCGCCAGTAAAGTAAAAGGAAAAACCTATGGTATCAGTAGCATTACTGTTCCTGGTATTAACTTAAAGTGACGTTGCTTTCAATAAATCATGAACGTTGTTTTAAAAAGACCAATATTTCTAGCACAAAGCTTCAATATATGATAAAGACTAGAGAGAATAGTACAAGAGTGTAAAAGATATCTAGCAGTAAATCCTCTAAAAGAATCGACAAAGTGAACACAACTAAGATGACATGTTTATGCCTTGGCTTTGCCAGCCTGAATCCTCTGTTGTAACTTGAAGATCTGCAAGACACCGAAATAATCCAAAGCCATAAGTGGTCATTGAGATTTGAAACATATGATCTACAATAGATAATGCTCTCATCTCGAAACAATAAACCATGGTGCAGTATACAATCATGAAGTCTACATGACAGTGCAAAGGAAGTTTATAAACCAGGACCAGATGTTATCTTTCACTCTCCACCACTATATACTCTCGAACCATGAATCTTAACGTCCTACGTAATTATTTAATTTCTTTAAAGAAAATGTATGCATGCAAGCTAATCGACTGGCTATTACCACCCAGCAACAATCCCCCAAGCCACAATCAGGGACACAGAGAATAAAATGCAGGCATGCTGAGATGAATTTGGACCATGGTTTCAATTCGCCAAAAATTAATACATATGGTCGTTAATGGTGGCTGAGAGAATGAAAGGAAAGAAAAAGAGACAAAACATATGAAGAAGAATAACACGCATTTTTTAAAAAGAAAGAGATCGCAGTGTTAAAACACCCAGAAAGCACTTGGAGGAGAGAAGACACAAAGTGGGGGAAAAGAACCCAGAAGAATTCCTGCAGAAATAGAGGACCCAAAATAGACGAGGGTACGAAACAAAAAGGTGGAAGTTGAAGAAAATTAGTAGCACATAAAAAAATAATTGATGCAACTATATTATTTAATAGTTTCATCTATATTAGTGTTTTGTCTATATTTTATATATAAAATACTTTGATATTTTTTATTTTATGTTTTGAAGGCATTTTTGGATGAAAAATGCAAAAATAAATAAATTGAAGATAATTGGCAGATTTGACTTTTGTTTTGTGCAGAGCGTGAGCTCTAGATGTTGAAATGAAGTGATTCTAGTGGCATTAAAAAGCTAACATCCATACCTTTTTGGACATCTAAGGCAAGAAAATAAAATAAGAAAAAGCATGAAAATCGCAGCTTTTAAAATCAAATCTCGCAATCAGCCAGTGTTGACCTTCAACCATTTCAACTTGAATATCTGGAGCTACAAAAGTTCAATTGATGCAAACTCAATGTTTTTGGATTCCTGACTCAACAGCCTATAAACGCTCCAAATTTCAGCCAAACAAGATGTCATATGAGGGAGATATGATTTTTCAAAGATGGCAACTGAATTCTGCCTGCAAATAGGTTTCATGAAGAAACGAGTCCAAATTACGTTCCAAAGCATTTAAACCGATATCCAAGTTTTTATTTCAGCAATTTAGCTCCTCTAAGTCAAAGCTTGAAGATTTCATGCAAGGCTATTTCTTTTTTTTTTTAGGAAAATAGTTATTAAAGTACTTAAATGTAAACAATTTATTTAAGGGAGGACTATTTTGTAAAATAGAGATTAAGATTTCCTAGGATATAAAAAGAATGAGAGAAGAGAAGGAGGGCAGCCAACCAAAAGGAGAATAACACCCCCTGTCCTCTAAGAAACTCAAAATTATGCATTCATCCTTTTTTTTGATTAGTTGTTCAACAAACAAGAAAGGCTAAACACTTTTTCTTAGTTGCAAGGATACGGAAATTTTCGAATTTCAAGAACTGTGAGATTTATTTTATATTTTCTTTTCAGTTTATATGATGAATATGTTTGTTCTCCTATGCTTATTTTTCCTATGATTGTTTATTTTAATTGCTAGAGCGGACTCTAAGTTATTATTATAGACAATTTATTGCTAAGTTTGATATCAAAACCGGAGTTGTGGTCTATGAACTTGTGAAGCAACTGAGTTTAATAATTGTGGTGGATCTACGTTATTAATCTTAGGGAGAACATTCAATCAAATCAAACATAGACTGCAGACAATTATGTTTTTTTGATTAATCAACTTATTTAGTTCTTAAGGCTGCCATTGAATTAAATTACTAGTGTGGACACTGTGGTTGTCTGATGTTAGGGTTAGTTATACGGCAGATCCGTTAACTAACCAATGTTAAGAAGAAATAAATATTAAGAATATAAATTGATGTTTCGTTTCCATGATCAGTTCTGATTTCTGTAGATGGATGTATGCTTGCAACCAATGTTTGTTCTCTTGATAATTTTCTGATTTTATTAAATTTTGTTTGATAGTTTTCTGGTTTTTTTTGCTTTAGCCTAAATAACGTCCAAACCCCCCCAAATTGCATATCATCTAGTATAAAAATCTGACTTGAATCTTCCTCGTGGAATCGACCCCTTGTTTGCTCTATACTATCTTGTGTGTTGTGTTTGAAGTTAGAGTAATTAATTTATGCGACCGCGACATCGCAATAACAGTTATAAAGGCACAAAGAACTATAGGCTCACAACTCAGCAAAGATGGCAATAAGAATTATATATACTAAGACAAATATTAAAGCTAATTAGAAATAGAACAAACAGCAGCATCAATCAGCACTCCTGGCAACTAGATAGTAGGTGCCAGGAGAAACCCAAAAGCAACACTCCAAACGCTCTAGCTAGAAAATCAGAACACACCAAGATGATATTGAAAAGCATGGCAGCCCTCTATTACAAATACAACAATACCTCAAGATAGCATTATGACTAGAAAGGAAGGGGTTGAAAAGAAACCAGCAAGGAGGTATCCAAACAATACTGTAAAGAATTCTAAGAGAACCAGTTGGAGACAGCACAGAACAGCACAAGTAAAGTCCCAAAAGAGCCACGCATCAAGCTGGATAATTTGTTGCAGAAAGCAAGAAATCCAACCATTAAATGACAGAAATAGACATCCTGGAAGAGCAACCAAAGGACAAATTGAACCAGGCAATCAACAACATAGAGATGAACCACGAAATTAGCCAAAAAAGCTTTTGGAGTACGATGTTTGACCAGACACTTAACTAGATGCAGAAGGTTTTGCAAACTTGGAAACTGCATCAATTGCTGAGAGAGAAAAATCTTGGTTGAAGGAGATATCTAAACATGAAGTGGGAGAATGTCATGATGACAGCATCTGACAGGGAATTGGAGAGAAGACATAGAGCAGAAAATGTTGGTGAACACTTCAACACTTGCCGATCAAAGGAGTGGGGAAAAAAAGCTGAGTGGGGCAGCCAACAGAATTCACGGAAATCGTCCTAGCCAGGAATAATAGAAGACTCATATTTGTAACTTTGGAAAATAAACCAGTATCAAATTCGAAAGCTTTTGTTGCCATATACGTGAGCTTAATAACTATTTAACAAGTAACAAATATCATTTTGAACATGAGAAAGGTTTCTCGTTTTCATTATTTTAAAAATTATCTTATAGTATTTGATTTATTTTTCAGGTTCTTAATTATTGGGTTACTTTTTAAGAGGTGACTTAAATTCCTAGAACTCGTGTATTAAAACAAAAACTAATTTGATTTTTGTTTTTGTACTAAAACTTTGATTTTTCCAAAAACTTTCGTGAAAATATGAGATCATGCAGAGTTTTTGAAGAAAAGAAAGATACATCAAATAATTTTTTGCCAAACTTCATTTTTTATTGATTGATAAAAAAAATACATCAGGCATAATATTTCTTTACAATGTCAGAGTTTACAAGTCTAGACAGATCATCCACATCTATATTGGTTAAAATTAAAGCTCCTAAAAAAAATCTTCTTCACCACGTATGGTCCTTCGTAGTACGGTGCTTAATTACTCTAATCTTCTCCTGATACTAGCGAGATCTTTTTCAATATTAGGTCTTCTTCTTTAAACACTCTTGGCTTGACCTTCTTGTTGTATACCTTAGTCATTCTACTTTGGTATAACTAGTGGTGACAAATAGTTGCCAGTCTCTTTTCATTGATCAAATTTAACTACTCAAATCTTGACTTTTCCCGTTCCGATTCATCCAATTCTGCACCCTTTAAGACCTTTAATGATGGAATCTCTGATTTCATCCTGTATACCAATGAATAAGAGGTTGCACCTGTAGAAGTTCTAATTGTGATGCGGTATGCGTGAAGTGCATACAGAAACATCTTATTCTAATCCTTGTAGGTGACCACCGTCTTTTGAATTATCTTTTTTATATTCTTGTTAGCTGCCTCAACAGCTCTATTGATTTTCGGTTTGTAAGGAGAAGAATTGAGGTGTTTAATCTTCCACTTAGTTTAGAGCTTAGTAATCAGCTTCCTATTGAAAATCTGAGTGTTATCGGTTACCAATATTGCTAGTAAATAAAGACAAATCAGACTTTTCTCAATGAACCTCTTGACTACTTTTCGTGTCATATATATAAGAGTTGGCCTCTATCCATTTAGTGAAGTGGTCGATGGCCATCAAAATGAACTTATACCCATTGCTAGCCTTTAGATTGATTGGCTTTGTGACATCTAACCCCCACATATCAAAAGGCCAAGGTGAGGTCATATTGAATAGCAGTGTCAGAGGTGGATTTATCTTGTCACCATATATCTAACATTTATGGTATTATTTTACATAGTCTACACGATCCCTTTTGATGGTCAACCATAAGTATCCAGATCTTTGTATTTTCCTTGTCAATGTATATCTATTGGCATGAGTGGCACAAATTCCCTCGTGGATTTTTTTTAATGCTTGCTCAACCTCTTTCTCTTTCAGACACCTTAGTAGAGTCTCGTTAAATGACCTTTTATATAGGATTTCGCCATCCAAATAAGAATCAATGGCCATTCTTCTCAATGTCTTTTCATCCGTCTCGGAAGCCTCCTGAGGGTATTTTCGATGTTGGATAAACCTCTTGATGTTATTGTACTATAGTTTCATGTCTTGTGATTCTTTAATTATGCAACAATGAACTTGGAGATTTCTGACTTTGATGTTTGTTGGTTAGATCCTACCTCCAATAACGATTTGTCATCGAAGTTAGGGTGGTCAAGGCATCAGCAAACTGATTCTTATCTTTGCTCATATGAGTGAATTTTATTTCTTCAAATTTATTAGCTAATCTCAAGAGATAATTCTTATATGGCTTCAATTTCTCATCCTTGGTTTGCCACTTCCCTTTTACTTGGAAGATGATTAGCAGGGTGTCCTACAGACCTTAAGCTTCCTAACTTTAAGCTATAAAGAAGCTTCCAGACTAATGATACAAGCTTCATACTTGGTCATATTATTAGTACATTCAAACTCCAACCTTACCGAAATAGGATATTACTTCTTTTATGGGGAAATTATCACTACTCCAACCCTATTTCTTGATACATTCACTACTCTATCAAAGTACAAGGTCCACTTATCATTCATCTTATTGTTATCCTCAACTATTAGTACATCATCATCAGGAAGGTCAAAATTCAATGGCTCATAATCTTCCACAGCATGATCTGCCAAATGGTCAGTAATTGCACTCCTTTTACAACCTTTCTTGTCATAAAAACAATGTCATATTATGTCAACACTTGCTACTTTGCTATCCTACTTCACAAGTAAGGCTTTTCACAAATGTACTTGAGTGGATCCAATTTTAGATCAACTAGGTCATGTAGTATAACATATATTGCTTAAGCCTTTTTGCTCTTCACACCAAGACATAACATAGCCTTTTGATTGTTGTATACCAGGATTTACAGTCATTGAACTTTTTACTTAAGAAGTAGATAACTTGTTCTTTCTTCTCTTACTCATCGCACTAACCCAACATGCATCCCATATTCATTTCTATCACTATCAAATATATGATCAAGGGTCTTTCTAATGTAGGAGGCACTATTAATGATGACTTTTGCAAAATACCTTTTTATCTTGTCAAAGGCTTTCTATCAATCATTGTTCCATACCCCCAGATATTTCTTTCTGAGTAAATAGAAAATTGGTTTGTATGTTACCGTCAGTTCAAATATGAATCGAGCTATATAGATCAAACACCCAAGGAAACTTCTTACTTCTTTCTCTATTTTAAGTGTCGTTATATCATAGATAGCTTTTGCTTTATCTAGATCAACTTATATTCCTCGGCTGCTTATTGTAAAACCCAATAGCTTTCCAACTCTTACCCCGAACAAGCATTTTGCAGAATTCTATCTTAATTTGTATTTTTGCTGCCTCTTAAACAATTTTCTCAATACATGCTCGTAATTTTCTTCTTTCTTTAATTTGGCAAGTATATCATCTACATAGACTTCTACTTCTTGGTGAATCATATAGTGGAACAAAGTGACAATTGCTCTTTGATACATGGCACTGACATTCCTTAAACTGAATGGCATCATTTTATAACAAAAGGTTCCCCATGACATGACAAAGATGGTTTTTTCTTTATCTTTTTTTGCCATTCTAATTTGATTATAACAAGAGAACCCATCCATAAACGAATATGTGGCATTATTCATAACATTATCAATATATGAGGTAGAGGAAAGTCATCCTTCAAGCTTGCTTTGTTCAAGTCTCTATAATCTACACACGCTCTAATCTTGCCATCCTTTTTGGGAAATACAACCATATTAGCCACCTATTGAGGGTAGTGGACCACATTTAGAAATCTTGTATCCTACTATTTCTATATCTCTGCCTTTCCTTTAACATATCTAGGCGTATTAGTCTGGTTTTCTCTTTAACTGGCTTACTATCTTGTACCAAAGGAATCCTATGTACCAATATATAGGAATGATGTGAGGAGAGACACGCTTGAGGGCTAACCCTTCAAGGGGGTTGAGTGATAAAAAAATGTTATTTATCTTTTTTGTACATGTTGTGAACATAGACACCCCGATAATTATTCAATTTCACATGATTGATGTTTATATGCTAGAAAGAGGGTCGTAAATAGAGAACTTGTCAGTATCTAGGGTAAGGATGTCATTACAGTGGTGAAAAAAAACACTTCAAAAGAGAGTGCCCTCATAAAGTCTCTAGACAAATACAAAATGTGAAGTAACCAAGTTAGAGTTACCAACAGTTTATCACAGTGAACAGGCCAACAAAATCAACACAGTCAGGGGCGAATCCTAATCGACGACAGCTGAGGACACATATGATATAGGAAGACATCAGAGTAACATCTGATGGAGTGACATGTATGCTATAAATGAATAATTTAAAGATACATGCTTTATTTGATCCGGGTGCCACTCACTTATTTATAGCTAGTAGAGTTGTAGCCAATATGGGAAAAGAAACAAAAAGGTAGAAAAGGGGTTTACAATTGGAACACCTTTAGGTGATGTTGTAGAAACAAATATTGTGTAATGTGGGTGTAAAACTTAGCCTCAATAAGTATGAGTTAGAGGTAGATTTGATACCTTTAGAATTTAATAATGTTGATGTAATTCTATGTATGGATTGACTAAGTAAACACAAAGCCCATATAGATTGCTTTGCAAAAATTATAACTATTCAAGGGTTAAAGGGTAGAAGAATAACTTTTAAAGGAAAAAGAACTATTATTCTAACCAGTATGATTTCAGCTATGACTACTAGGAAGTTGTTGAGGAAGGGATGTACATGATACCTTGCTTATATGTTAAATTTTGACAAAACTAAAATAGAGTTAGTTGATATTTTGATTGTAAAGGAATTTTCGGATGTATTACCAGAAAAACTACCTTAGCTATCCCCGAACAGGAGGTCAAAGTTTCTATCAATACCTTCCCAGAAGTTCCCCTAATAACACAACCACTATACATAATGGCTTTGGTAAAATTGAATAAATTGAAAATTTAGCTGCAAGAATTACTAGATAAGGGGTTTATACGACCTAGTGGATCGTCTTGGGGAGCACCTGTATTTTTTGTGAAAAAGAAGGATGGCACCCACAGGCTTTGTATGGATTATCATCAGTTAAATAAAGTAACAATGAAAAATAAGTATCTGCTATCATAAATAGATGACTTATTTGACCAATTAAAAGGAGCCATGATGTTTTTGAAGATCGATTTAAGATCAAAGTATTACCATATGAAGATTAAAAAGCAGGATGTACCAAAGACTGCTTTTGAAACTCGATATAGACACTATAAATTTTTAGTGTTACCATTTGGGTTGAAAAATAATCCAACACTTTTCATGGATTTGATGAACCGAGTTTTCCAGCTTTGCCTAGATAAATTTATCGTGGTATTTATAGATGAAATTTTAGTTTATTATAATTCCTTTAAAGAGCATGAATGATAGTTAAGACAAGTACTGCAGACTTTGAGGAGCCACCAACTATATCTTAAATTGAAAAAATATGATTTCTGGATGGAAAACTTAACCTTTCTGGGACATGTCATTCCTTTTAAAGGCATCTTTGTGGATCCTTAGAAAGTTGAAGCGGTTCTAAAGTGGGAAAGGCCAACTACAATAACTAAAATTTATAGCTTCCTAAAACTTTTTTGGTATTATAAAAGATTCATTAAAAGGTTTTCATTGAACCCTTTTGACACACTTAACTAGAAAGGATATAAAATAAGAATGGTCGAAGGAGTGTGAAGGAAGCTTCCAAGAACTAAAAAGGAGACTTACCACTGCTTCTATGCTAACACTTCCATCAGGAATCGAAGGCTTTATGGTTTATAGTGATGTCTGAAGGAAGGGGCTTGAGTGTGTTTTAATGCATCACGAAAAGATAATTGCTTATGAATTGAGACAATTAAAGACTCACGAGGTCAGTTACCTAGTACATGATTTAGAACTAGCAGTTATGATATTTGCCTTGTGAGCATGGAGACACTATCTTTATGGATTCCAAGTCCAAATCTTCACATACCATAAAAGTTTGAAATACCTGATGTCGTAAAAAGAATTAAATATGTGATAGAGAATATGGATAAAACTTATCAAAGACTATAATTATACTATAAAATACCATCCTGAAAAGGTGAATATGGTAGCCAACGTTCATAGTCACAAAAACAAAGTGGCTCTAAGTAAACCACCAGTATGGGATGAACGAAGACTAACAGAGTTGTGAAGATTGGGGAACCTATTGAGTATGAGTTTAGAAGAAATATTAGTAGCATAATTAAAAGTACAACCGATGTATCGAGAATAAATATTATAAGCATAATAAAGAGATGATGAAGTGTCAAAGATGAGAAATAAAGTAAATATCAAAATTGAAACCCCTTTTCGGATTGCAAATGATGCACTGTTAATATTGAGATGACGTATATATGTGCCTAATAATAAGATTATTAACAAGAAGATCTTGCAAGAGGCACCTGAGTCTAAATTCACAATACATCTTGGTAGTACTAAAATGTACTAGGATAAGAAACAATACTATTAGGGGACCAACATTCCCCCAACATAAAAAGAAAGTAGCTAATTATATGGTGAAGTGTGGTATTTTCCAACAAGTTAAAGTGGAGCACCAGAAGTCAGTAGGGCCATTGCAACCCTTGCTAATTCCTGAATGGAAGTGGGAGATGATCACCATGTATTTCGTGTCAGGCCTACCTAGAGAGGAAAAAAGAAATGATGTAATATGAGTTATTGTAGATTGTTTAACTAAATCTGTTTTATTTCTAGTAGTAAAATTATGTGAATGAGGTTATACGACTTCATGGGATTCCAACATTCATTGTCTCAGATCGGGATCCTAGGTTCACCTCTTGTCTCTAGCCAAGCATATAACATGCTTTATGAATGAGATTAGATGTAAGTACTTCCTTCCACCCATAGACTATGTAAATAGCTGGAGACAAAAGGAGTGGGGAATAAGAGACTTTTAGTAGAGTAAAAGAGGAAAGGTTTTTAAAATTCAAATTATCATGTAAAACTAGTGGGTATAGCTTGAATTTTGAAATTATATTGGGAAGATTAACCAATAATGAATTGATTCCACTTCCCATTAATTTATATTTTGAGAAGAAAAATAAGTCATTAATGAGTTGTTTAAGAGAGAATAAGTGTGACACAATAAATTAGTAAAAGAAGTAATTTAAGTCAAAAGGTAAAGAAAGATAAAATAGTGGACTAGACTTAATAAGTGTTTCCATATTAAAATATGTTTGGGCCTAAATAAATACAAGACTTGGTGATGGTTGAACCAGGTGAATATTATATATAAAAGTTATGAAGTTTGGATTAGAAAAAAGAAAAGATAGACTATGGAAAAAATATGATCCAAACTTGTAAAATAAACTAACTAAAACACATGAGATAATAGAGATTGACAGTTTCAATTGTGCATCCTGAAGGTGAGGAGTAATGGGGAAAGGGGGTGGTTAACATGAAGTTATCAATGTAAACCAAAGCTAAAGGAAGAAACAACAACAACAACTTACTAAATCAACAACAATAGTTGCTACGCAATTGAATCAAGTTCTCATGATCTTCAAAACTTGTTTATTAGTAGACTTGTAATCTCATAGGCAACAATCAATAGGCATATAACTTGTAGGTAAATAGCTTGTAGGTTGATGATAGTTTGTAAACAATAATCAATAGGCTTGTAATAGTCGGCTTATAGTCTCCATCACCAAAAAACTAGAGATACTAATATATATATATATATATATATATGTTTTTTTTTCAATGAATTCCAGTGTTTGTTTGTAATCAATTGAAGAATCATCCAATGAATGTAAGTTCCTTAATCCTAAGATGTTAAGTTATTTTTTGCATTTAGATTATTTGATTACTTTGCAAGTTTTATTTTGCTTTTTGCATATTAAAAGATCATTAAATTTTTAATACATAATTATAAGTTTGGAACTATAGGTATGGAGTTGTAAGAATAGTGTCTGAAATTCAAATTGTAAATATTAAATTTAACATTTAATTTTGAAATTCAAAGTCTTCTTAATTAAAACAGACACAAAAAAATCCGAAACACATAAAATTAAAATTTGATCCAAAAAGTCAAAAATTTGTTTTTGAAAATTTTATATGGAAATAGCAAGAGAAACATAAGTAAATCACTTTTTGTGGATTAGGTTTGGAAACAAAATATTGCTCACCTTCATGTCTGTTGGTAGTAGCATAGATATAATAACTTGTCCAGTGTCTAATATATTCACCCATTTAGACAGCATAAAATCGACAATTTTTCTTTTATTCTTGATTCTTATTTTGAAGTGCGGTTCAAATGAAGATTGATTATAATTTAGTTGTTTTTTTATTTAAATTATTTTTTAAATGTTTTTGATTGTTTTGATTTGTTAATGTTAATAATAATAATAAAATATTATTATGATTTATTTTTTAAAAAATTACCTTACCGCAGTCACATGACATATGCTGGATTATTAGTGTGGGTTGATGTATTTGTTGTGATTTGAGGAAGTCGCAAGGAGGAACATTTGCTATTGAAGTAGAAATATAAGCATTGTCTTCTATCTCCCCTCGGTTTTTTTTTTTTTTTTTTCCTTTGGGTTATCATCCTCTGCCAAATGCTAGGGATCAACAGAAATAATAATAATAATAAATAAATAAATAAATAAATAATTTTTAAGGGCGTGGGATATTTTGAGGTAATGGCATTTAATATCTATTTGCAAATAATAGATTTTTAGGGATGCCTTTCAATAAATTTGCATTTTGCACCAACTTTTAAAAGCAGTGCCCCTAGACTAAGGGAATGCATATGAGTGTGCATGTGCCTCGATCAAATTTAATGATAAGATTGTTGTCGTGAGAAAACATCCTCTACACATTAATTTCTTTATAATAAAGTATCATTTATATTAAATTGTTGCATTCTAAATAATTTAATGAGTTCTCAAAGGTATCGGTCCAAGTCCAATAAATTGTAAAAGAAAAGATCACACATACTTTACTTAGTGGTCGCTAAGAATATATTAATCTGTACAATTTCTTCCTAATATTTTTCCAAAAACAAAGAGCAAATAAAACAATTGCTAATCCTCGAAGAGGGAAGGGGGGGTCCAATAGGAAACGGACATCGAATTTCTTTTTATTTTACTTACCAATAAATAAAGTCACGAGGCATTAAACACTGTCCAAGTACAGTCTTACGGCGGACCACGATTCTTAAAACACGGACTGTTGTTAAAATTAACAGTCTTCAAGTATGAAAGGGCCCTTTTTGTCAAATAATCGATACTCGAGCTAAAGGCAATAAAAATAAAAATAAATTATAGAGAGAGAGAGAGAGAGAGAGCAAAGAGTAAAGACGATAAAGCTGGAATCTTGGATATATATAAAGACACCCTCTCTGCCTCTGTCCTTCTGCAAAACAGAGCAAACGCGCAAACACACTGATACACACTGAAAGTGGGATTGAGAGACAGAATACTTAGCCAAGAAGATGTTTCAAAGCTCAACAAGAAGCAAATGGTTCACTTTGTTTATGCTCGTCTTTGCTCTTTTTGCTTCTGCAATACTTGGAGAAGATGGTAAGTGTTTTCTTTCTTGTTTCCTTTCCATTTCTTACTCCTCCTTTTCTCTTTCAAACCTAAATAACAAGTGCATACCTTTTTTCTTACTCCATTACAAGTAGTTTAGTAGATGCTTCTTGTTTGGTAGATATGTATATATGCCTTATGGGTTATTGCTATTTTTGAGATCTGATTTACATTTACCCTACATACTTCTACAGTTAGACTTGTCTCCTTACCTGTAATTCAATGGGTGTCTTGTCGACTTAAAACATAATTCTAGTTGTGGGATGGTTGGATTTTCAGCAATTACGCCTTATGTTTGAAAGATTCTGAGTTTTCTTGTTCATGCTTGTGCAATGCTATACAAAGAAGTAGTTTCTAGCAGTTACCTTGTTCCTTCCATGGGCTTGTTATACATTTTCATGTACGATTGCTGAAACCATTTTTTTATGCGAGACGATGGAGTAGATGAGTTACAGTTGCTAAACCAAGTTACTTACAGAAAAGGTTTATAAGGGTCCTGTGAGATTTTTTTTTCCAGGGGAAGAAAGAAACTTCTGGCTTAATCCTCTTTTAATTGTAGTTCTTAGTTAATTCGACTGCTTATTATAATCTTGACTAATTTCATCATCTGAGGAAATATTTGTCTTTGCGGTGTACTTTTAAATTTTTAGATTTTTTCCATGTGAAATAAATCTTAAAAAATAAAAAAATTATTTTATTATATTTTCAAAAAACATCTTGAGAAATCTGTTTTCAATTTCAAATAAAATAAAAACTCAAAGTTAAAGCTCGCGGATAATAGCCCCGTCAGTTGAAACTATAACAGTCATGGAAACATTTTGAGTCTCCATGACATTTTGAAGAAATAAACATTTTAAGTTTTGATGTTACAAGGTTGCCGGCTCATTTTTGTGGCACCCTGGAGATATGCTAGGAAGTTCATGGAGCCAATTATATAAACATAATTGGAATAGAGATTACCAGAAAATTGACCAATAAACTTATAGATCATATCTTGCCAAGTAATGATTCTGAACTTCAGTTTGAACACAGAAGAATATTTAAGGGAATGAATTGCAATTTTTTTTTATAAAAGAAAATAGAGGTTAATAGACCGTTGAAAAGTAGTTTATATATTAAGGTCTTGAATTTGTTTTGGTCACTTGGCATTTCCCCCCCATGGTATAATCCAATATGGATGCACTAACCCTTTTTCTTTCCCTTTCTTTCTCCAACCAATGTTGCAATTAACTTGTGAGATCATCGCTATTTCAAATGTTGGCAGATTTGTCCTATCAAAGATCTATACGGTGATTGTCTTCTCCCAAGTATTTAGACCTAAAAACTTTAAGGTGGGTTAATAATGGGGGTAAAATCACCCAATTTCTAGACATGGGAAGCTCCCAGATAGTAATATTATTGTTGTTTGTGTACATGCCGCCCGCTCTCTCTTCGTCATATAGGATGGATGGGTAAAATTACCAGAGTGGAACATTCTACCGCCAAAAAATAGTTCATGCTGGCATGAGTTAGCAAAGCGACAAGGGTTCTTTCCGCAGAGCACGCTGGGGCTATAGCTATTTTATTTTGTTTACAATCTTTTTGACTTTCCAGCGCCGGTAAAATCACTAACCTTGAAAAAAGTGGGAGAGAGTAAACATGGGGGGAACTTAGGTAGCCGAGACTAGGAGGGTCTAGGGGAGCTGGAAGGGTAGAAGAACAAAACCAAAGATGGCCCAAAACGGTGTAGTAGGGTCCATGAGCTGCACGCGGCATCTGATTCAATTGGGTGTTATAAGTGTTCACATCCCATCATTACTTTGTCGGCGTATTGAGATTCCAAAAACAAAAGGCCGAAAAACGTTAATAAATTTCTCCTTGTTTTATCAGGCCATGAGTTTTCCGCTTTTCATTTCTGAGGCTCCTCCCCATAAGATAAGATTATCCCATCATGGATTTGCTGCTTATTCTCCACTTCATTTCTATCCAGAATAATGTTACCTACAATTTTTTTGAGATAGAATGGAGTGTTTTTACGGGACTTTAGCAAGTTTTTCATTCTGCTACCCTTGAAATTCTATAGCTTATTTCATATAAAACATGCACTGTGTACCCTCGAAGTCTCTTGTTATTCTATAAATATTTTTTAAAATGTATTCAAATAATATCATATTGTGTTCATATTCCTAGAATCGTTGTTTCGTCACTGGTTTTACGTACATAATATCACAGGGTCTGACTGCTTCAATTCGGAGCATTATTCGCTGCTTCGACATCAGTTCCCCAAAAAAAAAAAAAAAAAAAAAAAAGGCATGTGGATGTTTTTTGTTCTCTCGATAATTTCCGGGCAGAGATTTGGGCATATATTGACAGGAGCTGTTTCATTATTTGCTCAAAGAGAAAAAAAAAAAAAAAAATTCCTCCTGATATTATATATCCTTCTAGCTACTGTGCTTGCTGTTTGGTAAGCCAGTTGGTGCGGCATCTTCACTGTTGGGCCCTGTGATTTGTCACGTCCTTGTGTATCGTGGGCCAAGACTTGACTGTATCTTGACCGTAGAAAAACGCTTTACCAGACATTGAAATGTATCTGCCCCTTGTCCTACCACTGTTTATTACATTTATAGACCAATAATTTCGTGGACCAATAATCCCATGCTTTTGCATCAGACTCCCCATGCTTTGTCGCCGTTGCTATTCGTACCTTGTAGTAGAAGTAAAAAGCACAAAATTAATTAATAATTTCGTAGAAAAATGAAGTTAATTTGATGCTGTTTCGATGTGTAAATGTTGTGTTATTATTTCAGGGTTGGTGACAAACGGTGATTTTGAAACGCCACCGATCACTGGCTTCCCCAAAGACGAGGCCCTGGTTGAAGGGCCCACCGAAATTCCAGGGTGGAAAACAAACGGCACCGTAGAGCTGGTATCCTCTGGACAAAAACAAGGTGCGATGATCCTCATTGTACCACGAGGTGCACACGCAGTAAGATTGGGGAATGACGCTGATATCAGCCAGGAATTGACGGTCGAGAAGGGATCTGTATACTCGGTCACGTTCAGCGCGGCTCGCACGTGCGCTCAGCTGGAATCTCTAAACGTGTCAGTGCTACCTGCATCACAGACCATAGACCTGCAGACATTGTATAATGTGCAAGGGTGGGACCCATACGCGTTGGCCTTTGAGGCACAGGAGGATAAAGTGAGGCTGGTTTTCTCGAATCCCGGCATGGAAGATGACCCTACTTGTGGGCCTATTATCGATGATATTGCGATCAAAAAGCTTTTCACTCCTGAGCGACCCAAAGGTACAATCTTGCTTTTGCCCGCTCCTTTGAATTTCCATAGACACCTGCCCTTTCCTGCACCTACCTCTATTTAGTAGTACGTGGGGGCAGCGTTTAGCTGATGCTTTTTGACGTTTTGATTTAGATCATGAGCATCCGATGTGTGGGGTCTTGCGCCTTTTTCTTTCTTGCTTGGGTTCTCCCTCTTTTTGTCAAATTGAATTTACATGCGATTATTACAAGGCACGTTAACCTAGGCAATTATAATGCCTTGATTGATAATTAAGGGATCGTTGTTTGTTCTCTCTCCTCAGACAATGCAGTAATTAATGGTGATTATGAGGAAGGCCCCTGGATGTTTAATAACGTTTCACTCGGAGTCCTGCTCCCAACCAAACTGGATGAGGAAACGTCGTCGTTGCCCGGTTGGATTATCGAATCATACAGGGCTGTCCGCTACATAGACTCTTATCATTACTCCGTTCCACAAGGCAAACGTGCCATTGAATTGCTCTCAGGCAAGGAAGGCATAATCTCACAGATGGTTGAAACAACACCCAGCAAGCCTTACACGATGTCGTTTGCCTTGGGCCATGCCGGGGACAAATGCAAGCAGCCACTTGCAGTCATGGCCTTCGCCGGTGATCAGGCCCAAAATATCCATTACACACCCGACTCCAACTCCACCTTCCAGGTTGCTAACCTCAACTTCACAGCCAAGGCCGACAGGACCCGTATTGCATTTTATAGCGTGTACTACAATACCAGGAGTGATGATATGAGCTCGTTGTGTGGGCCGGTGGTGGACGATGTTAGGGTATGGTTTTCAGGGGCAAGGAGGATTGGATTTGGAGGGCTTGGGCTGTGGTTGTCTGTTTTGGCTCTGCTTTATTAAGCCGCGGGGGGAGGTTTGATTGGGGAGAAGGAGCGGCAATTGCATGTTTATTATGTGTAAGGTGTAGAATCTTAAGAGGTCTGGGCATGGGTGTTTTGGTAAGCGAAAATACCCAGAGTCCATCCATGTGTTTGTCGTTAGTGACCTTTGCTATTAGAAATGAGAAAAGCTTTTATGAATCCGCCACCTTTTCTTCTATCATATTGCAATCTGCCTTAATTGCCCAGTGGTAGCCGTCTGTATAGAAATTTGTTTCCGTTTTGTGTGGAAGCTGATTTCTTTTCCGGTACGTTTATTTCTTTAATGGAAAATGCTCTTCGTTCAAATTAGGATTTCTTGAAAGGGAATTATTCTTTAATTCTTGATGGTGCTATGAAAACAAATTGGAAACCATCCTTCACTGTTCATTGACCTGGTAAAAAATAAAAGATAAATAAAGAATAACCTTTTCATTTCTTAATATATTTTCAAGGTTATTGAAAAAATACGGATAAATTGATAGATGAGGGTGATGAAATTAAAAAATTATTTTAAATAAAATAAATATTAATTAAAAAATATAGATTAATTATGACTAATAATAAAGCTGACCATATCATATCTTGTTTTAGTTGCCACGAGTTTATATTGAAAATAAATTTTACTAATTTTTTTTGTATATTTAAATTTAATTTTTTTGTATATTTAAATTTTAAAAGTCTAATATTCAAACTATTAAGAAGAATATACTTCCATGATAATGCTTCTGTAACTATATTTTTGTTATCTTGTATTTGATGATTTATAAAAATAAATTAATAAATTCAACCCACTTGATATGTTTATGATTCAACTTACCTAAACTTTTCGAGTGTCGTTCAATGGTTATGGATTCTAGCAAATCCTTCATTCTAAGTATTTCTTTGTTTAATCTCAAAAGATATATTTTTATGTTTTTATCATCTTGTTGTGTAATGCCAGAGTTTTGTAGTGCTCTTTTTAGAAAAAGAGTTTGTGCTAAAATGAAAGACAAGTGTCATATAAAGTTCATGAAGACCTAGGTTTAAAGCTATGATACTACACCCTAGTAAATTCATGAAAAGTTGTAGAGAAAATTTTCAACCTGTCATCACTCTTTGTTGTCACTAGCTCTAAGATGCTTCTAATATTTTGTATGTGCCCCTTGGGATTTATAAAGCCATCATAATTTTCTAAGTTGGCTTTAAAAATGACACAATCCTTATTGACGTGAGTGTATAACAATGTGACAAAGTGGAGACTCTTCCGCGTAATGAGAATAGTGTGTAGGAGTTGGGGTTGGTGTAGTCTCGTGCACGCCATACCTAGGTTTTTTATGATGGGGAGCATGCGAACAAAAAAATTGAGACTCGTTTATGGCTTGGATTTGCTGGGGAGTGTTGGCTCATTTGGAGAGTCGGAGTATGAAGTCTTTTTGACAAGTGTTTTATGTAGTTTCTTCCTGAAACTAAAGTTGTCTTTGTACACCTAGAGTTATGGGTTGACTTTATTATTGGCTATACTGAAAAGAGTGAAGTTGTCCTGTATGGCTAGAACAATGTTGTTGAGTACTTGCGCTTGTTGGGATAATTTTTGGATACTTAAGGGAATTGAAGTCTTGTAGAAAGATCGTTTAATCTTTTATGTACTAGAGTCTTATTAGCCATGAAATATTTTTTTTTAGAGGTTAAAAAGGAATGAACAAGCTTTTTGTTCAAGTTCCTACAAATAGCACCACTAATTAAATAGTGGAAAAACTTCACAGAAAAATGAACTTTTCCTGGTTGATGAGTTTTGGGCTTGTGTTGATCTTGCAAAACAAGTCTCTCATGGAACAAGATACACTCCGATACTTAAGATAATATTTGATTTTTTTGATCAAGTAACAAGCATGCAAAAAATCAAGTGGATGAAATATGTGTTTTTTGTATGTAGAGAAGAGATGCGTGTTCTTTATGTAGTGTTGTTTCAGATGAATCCTCCTTTTATTTCTCAAAACTTGAGAATATATAGTATTGTAAAATATTTATAAAATATCTTTAAAAAAATCTAAAGAAATATAGGTGAAAAAAATACTTTTTCATGAATAGTACCATGCATATTGCTATTGATGAATACTAATTCAAGGTGAGCTAGCTTAATTAGACTAAAACTCGAGCTGAGTTGGGCCTCAACGTAACAAGTTTTGTAGAGCTCAATTGGACCTAACCAAGAAAAGAAAAAAAAAGGAAAGAGATATAAAAAATAAGTAAGAAAGTGTATAAAGAGTTAAAGAAGAAAGGGTAGCTCAGCCCAACCAAGCCAAAATAGCTTAGTTGGACCGTGGCCCAACCAAGCCTGAGGTGAGGCTCGGTTGAGTTATTTATCTGAGCTTCAACATATATATATATATATATATATATATATATTACTATTGTTGGAGTGTTTATCTAAGGTACACTCAGAAATACATGTTCCTAATATCATCCAGGTTCATTTAGGGACACATGGCCCTAATATCATCCGTTTGTAATCTGGATGCCTCATTTAGCATCCTAAATGAAAAAAAAAAAATCAATTGTAGTCTTAATAAGGAACTTTCTATATTATAGAGTCAAGACTCTAGCCCCGTTTAATTGGGAATTTCTTCTTGCTAGCATTTGAAAATTAGCAGTGAATTTAGAATTGCATTTTAATTAATCAAATTAAACTTGGAAAAGATGCTATCCATCCTCCTCGTTTTTTGTTTTCTTTTATTTTCTCCAATGTGCTTTCATGCTCGAAACTTTGGTGATTTGGTTAGAAGCAGAACATACGAATGCAATCACAAACCGCATAAATATGGTTAACCAACTAGTATTTCTTGCAATAGAAAACCACATGATAAGATTAAATTAAAATCCTTGTAAATATATATTACTGTTGTATATTGCGAAGACAATTACTTAATTAACTTTAATCTTGAGGGTGTAACTTAATTGGTCAGGTCCTAGATTTACTCTCTAGAGGTCACCAGTTTGAGTTCCACAAATTTCAGGGCCACTTGAGGCTTACATGATCGTTAACTTTAGAGCTCGTGGGATTAGTAAAGATACAGTATAAACTGGCCCAAACACCTATATAAATCTTAAAAAAATAAAAGTTATTGAATTAACTTCCATGATATCACAAGACTATTTAAATGACACCAAACTTTATGAAAAGCAAGACCCTACCACATTCTCTCCCATATTTATGCCCTTAAATATAAAACAAGAAGAGATTAACCCTTCATTATAAATTTGAAACGAAAACACAACATGCATGAACACGCGGGACCTATGGGATGATATGGGAATGCAGAATTATACCCCCAAAGAACAGGCAGAATTATACCCCCAAAGAACAGGCAAGTTCAACAGAAAGATATGTTAATTAAGATCTTCAATGCCTAATATGAAAACATGTTGGACAAAGATAAGTTAATTAAGATCTTCACTTGTAGAAGGAGTCTGATCTTCCCCGGGATGGTGAGGCGGCCATGGCTTTGGTGGTCTATGAGGAAATGGAAAAGGAGGATGAGGAATAGGTGGATCAGGGAGTTTCCGTGGAGGAAATGGTACAGCATATCCACACATCCCATAAACGCAGCGGACCCTGCAGGGGCATCTTTTTCGGCATCTGCCACAATCAAACGGGCTATGATCTGTATCGACACAGAATTCACGGCAACATTGCCAAGTAAAAGGGCATCTAATTCCGCAGAAACTGCAATTATTAACATCCAAAGAGACATCAACTCAATGGTTTCTACAACACCGCATTCGAGCTGGAGGTGGATGTAGTCCCTCTCTACATCTCCACGGCATGCTCCAGCACCCTGGGGCCGTGGTCGAGGATCATGGTTCATTGCTTTCTTCAGCCATGGTGATATTGATGAGGCAGTTGTGAGATTGTTCTGAACTCCTTCAAGTATTGAATTTCCTTTTGTTAACTTATATATTATGGATATGAGCAAGATAGCAATTACAGCATTACCTACCTGCATTATTTAGCTGCACAAGTAGTGCCTAAAAGGAACGCTGAGATATATATAGGATCAAAAAGTAGTATATCTAATAGTTCAATTCAGCTTTGATCTTTGCCGTCAAGAGAAGCATGATGGGGCATTCATGTTTTCCTTACATCGCTAAACAAATGAATTCTCGTGTTATGAGAGGTGGAAATTACTAAACTACGTGGTTTGGAGAGGGTTATTTCCTTTGCTTTGTGCCTTGAGGCTGGTCTTTTGCTTTTACAAATCCCTGATCAAAGTAGGTTGTGTGACCAAACCCCTTGTTTTTTTCAGTATTAATTAAATATTAGTATTTCAAGATATAGAAGGGCCATTGTTTGTTAGATGAGGTAGAAAGGGCCTTTTTCCTTGGTGTCCACTTCCATATGATAAACATGAGGTTCATCACAATCCATGCAACACCATTCCCCCTAATATTAGCAACCCGGCATTGGGTTAAATTGAATGATAAACAAGTCGAGAACCTTTAACCACCAATGGATCACATGCTTAGGCAGCTTCCAGTTTGCCACAATCTTCTACTGCCCATTATGGATCACTAACTGTATCAGCCTATATATATTACAAGAAATATTGGATTAGATGGACTCCCACGGTGAGGCTATTTGAGCACATAACTGCTCAAAATTGCAAACCATAATGGCTCCGAGCGGAACGAAACAACCATCAGTAATGGAATGAGATGGTTTTTAGTACCTCGACTATTTTTTTTCATATCATGAAATATGACAATTCAGTTTCTTGGAATAGCACCTCACATGAGTAGCTCCTTGGATAAAGGCTCATCAGGTTAACCAGTTGTTTTCCGCACAGACAATTAGCAAAATGCCTAAAGAGGATCATGGCCTTCAAGGTCATGGCTGGCATAAATATTCTGATCATTTTCACAAGAAATACATAGAGGCCATCATCTATCATGTAAGAGTTAACCTCCAACAAATGTAATCATGAACAATACAAGTCACTTCAAGTGTTCTAAAGGAAAGGTACGACTGCGCTCAAATGCTACTCTTATTAGGGGGCAAATGGCTAATCTTACCAAATATGATTCCAAAAATTATCTCAAAAGATTTCAACCATTAAATTTATGAGATTCAGATCCACTTAATGCTTTTAGTGAATTCTGCGAGGATATTTGGTAAACTAATCATCATATGTAGATAAACTGAATAACACCATAACTTCAATTGGCTGTTATATTCTTATTGAAATTGAATTGTCCTTGCAGTTCAAGCACCCATAGACCAGCAAACCACTTGTAGTTCAGAGAACTCAGCACACATTATAAAACTGAAACAAGATTTTAGATCATATAAATTTGGAGATTCACAAATCCATATTAACAGAAGTAAAAAAAAATAGAGAAGATAACTTTAGAATCGGGAGATTTGTATCAGGGACTTTAATCTTTCCCCCTAACTTAGGTTGCTTTAAGTTCGACAGAAACACATAGTCAGTTACCGAAAAATAAGTATTTACTATATAGTATCTATACTTGCAATTATATTTGCAATTATATTATTCGATAATTTTATTATACTGTTCATGTTTTATATATAAAACACTTTGATAATATTTATTTTATGCTTTGAAGACATTTTTGGACGTGAGATTCGAAAAGAAATAAATTAGAGATAAAATTTAGACCATATGCCTTGATAATATTTGATCGATGTTTTATGCAGAACTTGAGTTGCAAAGGTCAAAATAAAGTGATTCCAGTAGCATTAAAAAGCTAACATCCATATATTTCTATACATATATGGCAAGAAAAATAAAAAAGAAAGAGGATTGAAATCGTAGCCTTCAAAGTCAAGTCTCGCATTCTACCAGTTTTGATCATCGTCCATTCTAACTAGAATATCTTGGGTTAGAGATGTCCATTTGATGCAAACTCAATTTTGTTAGATTTCTAACTCAAAGACCTATCAACCTACCAAATTTCAGCAAACAAAGAGCTCATATAAAATAAATATGATTTTTCTAAAACAACTTATAAATCCTACTAGCAGACAGGTTTTGTGAATAAACAAATCCAACTTACTTAAATGTAGATTGTTTACTTTGGAAAGGACTATTTTTATATTTTTTAAGAGAATACAAATGGATTGGACAAATGTGGGAATGAGGGTTTCCTATCAAATAAAAAAAAAGAGAAAGAAAAAGGGGAGGCGACCAGAAAAAAGAAGAAAACTCCACCCTTTTCTCCTATACCCGAAATTATGCTCTCGTTTGTTCTATTCATTAGTTTTTCAATAGACATGCAAAGCTAAGTTTTTTTTTTTGTTGAAAGGATACAGAAACCTTCGGATTTAAAAAATTATGAGATCTATTTTATCTTTTCTTTTTAGTTTATATGATGAGTATGAATATTTTCTTATGTTTATTTCCAATCATTGTTTAGTTTATTGTTAATGGAGCGAACTCTAATTTATTATTATAAACCAATCTACTACTAAGTTTACTATCAAAACCAAAGTTGTGATATTTGAACTTGTGAAACGACTAAATTTAATAATTATGGTAGATCCATGTTGTTATTTTAGGGAAAAAATTAAACTAAATCAACAATATATTGCAAACAATTATGTTGTCTAAGATTTATCAACATATCTAGTTCTTATGGTTGCCATTAAATTAAATTACTAGTGCAGACACTATGTTTGTTTAATAGTTAGGGTTAGTTAAATTGCGGATCGGTTAACTAACTAATGTTAAGGAAAGATGAATATTCAGAATATAAAATGATGTATCGTTTCAGTGATCAATTTTGATTTTTGTAGGTGGACATTTACTTGAAACCAAGGTTTTTCTCTTGATAAGTTTTGGATTTATTTAATTTAGCTTGATTGTTTTATTTTGTTTACCACAGCATAGTTTTGATAATCTCAAAATCCCCCAACTTTGAATCATCTAGTATAAAGACCTGAACTAGATCTTTCTCGTGGGATCGACCCCTTACTTGCTCTATTTTATATCTTGTTTGTTTAAGTTTGGGTAATTAATTTGTGTAACCGTGACATCACAACAAATTTTAGCGTCGTTGCCAGTGAAGTGATTCTAGTTAATTCTTGTGCAATGATTGTTATTTATTTTATTCAAAAGAAAATAGAAAAAAACAAAAAACAGAATTAGAACAAAAATAGTGTTGCGATACTGTTCAAATTGATTTTTTTTTTTTTTATGGAATTAGGCTTCAACATTTCATTTCTAGAAGCAAAATGACATTTTGAGCAGGACTAGTGGCTTTTATCCACTAGCCCCACCCTCTCAAGGAAAAATTCCATTGTTTTCTAGGGTTTTTATGTTTTAGCGTTGGATTTTTATTTACTTGTACTACTTTAATCTCTCTCGTGGTTGATTTGTTTTAGTTTGTCTAAGTTTTCTTGACTGTTTATGTCTTTAACTTGATTTACTACTAAAGAACAAGTGCATGTAGATCTCGAAATAGAAAATACTCTACGCAGGTTATGTAAGGAAGCCCGTATCAACACCATGGTTGTTGCTCGACAATGGAAACTCAAAGAGCTTGTTGTTCCCAATATGGAGAATCAACCATTATGCATAAACATCAACAATAACACCAACTTAGAATGACATGAAGAAGATTTTCCTGCAAAAGTATTTCTCGGCCTCTTGAGTTGCCAATAAAAGGAAAGAAATATGTGGGATTCAGCAATCTCTTGGGGAAACACTCTCCAAGTATTGGGAAATATTTGAGCAGTTGTGCATTCAATATTCTCATCATCAAATACCCGATCAACTACTCATTCAATACTTCTACGAAGGACTGATGTCTACTGACCGCAGTATCATTGATACGACAAGTGGAGGGACATTGGTAGATAAAACATCAAAGGCTGCATGCAAATTGATCTCAATTATAGCAGCCAACTCAAAACAATTTAGCACACATGGAGACTTCCCAAGCAAACAAGTACATGAGGTAGGTATTGCTAACCTTAAGAATAAAGTTAATGATATTACTTCTCTTATGTGTTCTTTGGCTTATGAAAATATACAACAAGTAAAAGTTTGTAGCTTATGCTCGTTATAAGGCCATGCTTTGGATATGTGCCTAACAATGTAAAAAGATTACATTGAACAAGCTAATCCAGTTGATGAAGCATTCAATGGCCAGCCCCAGCGTAAGTATGATCCCTTTTCTAACTCATATAATCCTGGATTGAGATATCACCCGAACTTATGTTATGGGAACCTACCTCAACAAGGCAATCAAGACAGATAATTTCATCCCCATGGATTTCAGCCCCAGCAGAATTATCAAGCAAGATAACCACCTATATTTACAAATTCTAATTTTATAGGGGCATTGAGTGATGATCTTCGTTAGATGATGAGAACCTTAGCTTCTAACACATTGACTTTACATCAAAACAAGGTCAAGTATTCATGTAAAAAAAAAAACAAGAAGTGGAATCGAAATGACTCCACCATCGCTGTCGATTTCTGAATTGGCAGAGCCGCAGTGTCGGGCTGCCAATTTTTGAATCAGCAATGACGTAGTGTGGCTGCCGATTTCTAAATCAACAGCGATGCAGTGTCGAGCTGCTGATTTTTGAATCGACAGCAATGGAGTTTCGGGTTGCCGATTTCTAAATCGGCAGCGACGCAGTTTGGCTGCCAATTTCTGAATCGGCAGTGATGAAGTTTCTGGCTGTCGATTTCTAAATCGGCAGTGATGCAGTTTGGCAGCCGATTTTTGAATTGACAGCGAAGCAATCATTGGCTGTCGATTTCTAAATCGGCAGCGACACAGTTTGAGGCTGCCGATTCTTGAATCGGCAACGACATAAAAAAAATAGGATTTAGTATGGGACCGACCTATCCTAGTGGGGAGAAGGGGAATGGAAATCAACTCAAGGATAACCCAAAAAGGGGATTAGGACAGCCTTGGTCCAACATGCAAACACCCCCTTTTTTGCTTTTAGGAGGGGTATAAATGCAGCAAGGAGAGAGAGGGGGGGACACCCTCCTAAAAAATGAGTTGCATGCTCTTGTCCCCTTCCCTCTCCCCAAAGTGAGCTACATGCTTTTGTCCCCTTCCCTCTCCCAAAAAAATGAGATCCTTGTCCCCTTCCCTCTTTCCCTTTCCAAGGAAAGAAATTGACCAAAACCCAGCTGCTAGTGCCCTCCTTAGACGTGAGAGAAAGAAGGGAGAGCTTGACAGGAGGCTGGACAGCTGCAAACATGAAGGGAGTAGAGGCCTAAAATTGGTGGGAAACTAACAAGAGGAGGAGAAAAACCAAAAGAGAGGAAGAGGAAGAAGCAACCGGGAGCAGAAGGGGAGAAATGTTGTCAAACCCCTCCCAAAAATGCTAAATCCGTGAGGTATGAACCATGTCTTTCTCCACCTGTTCTGAAGGTCTTGAAATCGAAAGGAAGAAGAAAACTATAGATGCATGGCCTAGGAACTTTACTCCAACTGTTATAGAAAGAACTAAGCTAAAATGAGGGACAAAAATGGGGCTGGATGGGGGACTTAATTCCAGAATATTTAACAAAAGATTATATGCTGAAATTGATGGGTTCAATATGTGTATGCTGCTAGAATTCATTGAAAGATTATCTGCTGGAAATGATGGTTTCAATGTGTGTGTTCTACTGGAATTTATTGAAAGATTATATGCTGGAATTGATGGTTTCAATGTGTGTGTTTTGCTGGAACTTAGTGACAGTTTATGTGCTGGGATTGTTACAACATGTGTGGTGTGTGTTCATGCCAAAATATGGGTTGGGCAGCGAATTTGCGATTCGCTGCTGAAACTGAGTCTTTTGCAGCGAATTAGTTTTTGCTGCCGAATGGGGTGTTCTGCAGCGAATTGTGATTCGCTGCCGAAACTGAGTTGTCCGCAGCGAATTAGCATTCACTGCCGAAATGTGTGTTCTGCAGTGAATTTGCGATTCGCTATCAAAGTTGAGTTGTCTACAGCGAATTAGCATTCGTTGCTGAAATGTGTGTTCTACAGCGAATTTGCGATTCATTGCCGAACTTGAGTCGTCTGCAGCGAAATTGTGATTCGCTGCCGAAACTGAGATGTCTGCTGCGAATTAGCATTCGCTGCTGAAATGTGTGTTCTGCAGCGAATTTGTTATTCGCTGCCAAAGTTGAGTTGTCTGCAGCGGAATTGCAATTCGCTGCCGAAACTGAGTTATCTGCAGCAGATTAGCATTCACTGCCAAATTGTGTGTCCTGCAACGAAATTGTGATTCAATGCCGAAACTGAGATGTCTGTAGCGAATTAGCATTCGCTACAGAAATGTGTGTTCTGCAACGAATTTGTGATTCATTGTTGAAGTTGAGTTGTCTGCAGCGAAATTGTGATTCACTGCCGAAACTGAGTTGTCTGCTGCGAATTAGCATTCGCTGCCGAAATGTGTGTTTTGCAGCGAATTTGGGAGTCGCTGCCGAACTTGAGTTAGCTGCTGCGAATTTGCGATTCACTGCCAAAACTGAGTTGTCTGCAGCGAATTAACATTCGCTGCCGAAATGTGTGTTTTACAGTGAATTTGGGAGTCGTTGTCGAAGTTGAGTTGGCTGTAGCGAAATTGTGATTCGCTGCCGAAACTGAGTTGGCTGCAGCGAAGTTGCATTCGCTGCCGAATTGCGTGTTCAGCAATGAATTTGTGATTCGCTATCGAAATTGAGTTGTTTGCAGCGAATGCTATTCGCTGCCGTAAAATTTGTTGGCTGTAGCGAACCAGTTTTCACTGCCTAAATTGTGGCGTCAGCAGCAAACCAGTTTTCACTGCCGAATTGGGCAGCTTGCAGCGAACCAGTTTTCGCTGCTGATTTCTACAGTAGGCCTTCTAGGCAGAAATGACTTAAATGCTAGAAACAATTTCATGGTATGGTGTAAAATGTGGAACACTTGAATGTGCACATATGAACTCTTGAAATAAGTATGGTGATGAATGTGAATTGAAGATGCAAATGAATTGATTGTGGCTATTAGTGTCTTAGGTGTTGTGGCCGGGATCGGACCATCGCCAGGACAGGGACAGACCACAAGTGGAGCAGGTAGGTGGTTTCCACCTTTTTCCCATTTTGATGTTTATGTTTTGAAATGATTCACTTGTGATGATCTCTTATTTAAATCCTTGTTGTAAGAGGAAACGACGAAGAAGAGTTGGATTAAATTCTTGATGATTGTTAAAACGACTATGAAATGTCGAACAAGTTTTTGATGAATGTTGAAACAATGGTGAAAATGTTAGAGTTCTAAAATGACCCATTTGAGATGAACATCTTATTTGAATGTAATGGTGATGAATGATTGTATGAGTATTATGAAGGATCTACTGTTTTATTCTTATTGAATGTAATGGTGATGAATGATTGTATGAGTATTATGAAGGATCTACTGTTTTATTATATTGAATGTAATTGTGATGAATATATTACCAAGGATCTACTGTTGTATTCTTATTGAATGTAATGGTGGTGATGAATGATTGTATGAGTATTATGAAGGATCTACCGTTTTATTATATTGAATGCAATTGTGATGAATGTATTACAAAGATTAGCTTCGACTAATGGCATCCGAATGGATGACCGGGATAAATGATTGATTAGCTCCGACTAATGGCATCCTAAATGGATAATTGAGATTAATAAATGATTAGCTATGGTAATGGCACCATAGATGAATTACCAGAATGAATAAATGTTTAGCTTCGGTAAATGGCATCCCAAATAGATACTCGAGATGAATAAAGGATTAGCTACGGTAATGGCACCCTAGATGAATTACCAGAATGAATAAATGATTATCTTCGAAAAATGGCATCCTAAATGGACAATCGAGATGTATAAATTACTAGCTTCGGCTAATAACATCCTAGGTGGATGATCGAGATGAACAAATGATTAACTACGACTAATGGCATCCTAAATGGATAATTGAGATGCATAAATTACTAGCTTCGGCTAATAGTATCCTAGGTGGATAACCGAGATGAACAAATGATTAATTACAACTAATGACATCGTAAATGGATAATCGGGATGAATAAATGACTAGCTTCGGCTAATAGCATTCTAAATGGATAATCAGGATGAAGAAATGACTAGTTTCAGCTAATCGCATCCTAAGTGGATAACCGAGATAAACAAATGATTAACTACGACTAATGGCATCCTAAATGGATAATCGAGATGCATAAATTACTAGCTTCGGCTAATAGCATCCTAGGTGGATGACCGAGATAAACAAATGATTAACTACGACTAATGGCATCCTAAATGGATAATCGAGATGCATAAATTACTAGCTTCGGCTAATAACATTCTAGGTAGATAACCGAGATGAACAAATGATTAATTACGACTAATGAAATCCTAAATGGATAATCGGGATGAATAAATGACTAGCTTCGGCTAATAGCATTCTAAATGGATAATCAGGATGAAGAAATGACTAGCTTCAGCTAATCGCATCCTAAGTGGATGACCGAGATGGGAAAAAAAAATATGAATAGCTACGACTAATGGCACCCTAGTGGATGACAGAATGAATAAATGATTGGCTTCGGCTAATGGTCTCCTGAGAGGATAGTCGGATTTCAGTGTATGAGTTAGTTTTAAGAAGTAGCGTTCATATATACTACGTTTCGTATATACTAAGTATATGAAAGGACTATAATGGTTATGCTTTAAACAGAGAAAAACATTAATTCGGCTAACGACATTCAAGATCAACGATCGAGTTTGAGTACTGCGATTAGCCTCGGTAATTAATGAATTATTAACAGTGGTATTTACATAAGCAAAGGGAAATTAAAGAATTATGCTTTTTGGTCCATGAATGAAATGTCACTTTAATCTTGTTTTATTATGTTTTTTAAATGGCCTATAATGCTTAAAATTACCTTGTGTTGTAACAGGGACATCATACCAATATGGTGCGTAAGGAAATTCATTTCGTGGCTCACACATTTCAAAAAGAATTATATACTCGCATATTATGGTTGATATGAGTTCTGCATGAACGGACATGTAAATCACTCAATTAGTCATCCGATCCCTTTTGTAAAAACTACTGAAATGGAATACGGACGAGAATGTACGAACAAGTTGATATGAAGTGTATGAATACTCATATGAGGTATTCATCTAATGAGGACGTCATGTTGTAAGAATCACATGCGGTCAGGATAACAAAATTACTAGTTGTGTAACTTGTTGTTCGACACTCTTGTATGAACTCGTGATGATACGAGATTAGAACAAGAATGGAAATCTATGAATATGTTGATATGATGTAATGTAAAAAAAAATTCCAGTGACTTTGGCCTTGAAAAGGCTGGGTCGTTACAATTCACAACTTGGAGAAGAAAATGGGGAAAATAGTTTCAAGTGTAGAGAAATTGACAACACAAATCAATAGAAAATTGTCATTCCAAGCGTTGAATCTAAAAAAGAATGTAAGTGTAATCAAGCTGCGAAATGGGAAAGAACTTGAAAAGCAAAGGTCAAAACAAATTGAGATGGAGGAAGAAGAGGAGATAGAAACAAAACTAAGTATAAAAAAGAAACAATCTACTCCTCCACAAATTGAAACAACCACTAATACTCCGAAGGTAAGTCTTAACTTAATGAATTCTAATTTCAGGAAAATCTCTCCATTTCCTTTAAGTTCTTCTAGGTCTAAGAAATAGGATAAATAAAAAGAGATTTTAGATGTTTTTAAGAAAGTGAAACTCAACATTCCTTTGATTGATGTTATCAAGCAAATTCTCAAATATGCTAAATTCTTGAAGGAGTTGTATACTACCAAAAGAGTTTTCGAGCTAAAAGTCTATGAAACAGTAAGTATGAGTAAAGTTGTATCTGCTGTTGTTCAAAAGAATATGCCTTTAAAGTAAAAAAGACCCAGGTGCTTTACTATCCTATGTGTTATATTGGTAATGCTAGCTTTAAAAGGGCTTTATATAATTTGAGTGCTTCCATTAGTGTTATGCCTAAATATATTTATGATTCTCTTAGTCTTGAGCCTTTATTAAAACTATTGTTGTAATACAACTTGCCACTTGGTGTGATAGAAGATGTCCTAGTCAAGATTGATAGTTTGGTTATTCCATTCAACTTTTATATTATTAATATGAAACGTAATTCCTCAAACACCAACACTTCTATTTTGTTTAGAAGACCATTCTTGAAAACCGCAAACACTAAAATTGATTGCGGTAAGGGTACTTTGTCTATGAAAGTAGGAGATGAAATAATTGAATTTAATTTTCATAATCCAATGAAGTTTCCTTACAACAATGTTTATTTTATAACATGTTATAACCAAATTGATGAGTGTGTGCAGCAAGTTCTTGATTTTGATTACGAGAACAGATTAAACATGACATTGATTTTACAAAAATAGAGGAGATGGAGAGGAACATATATACTCCCCAAAACATACAAGAATTAGCCTTAGCTTTGCAAGCTTTGCAAACCGCCCCCTCTGGTAATTTTTTTGTTGATTTAATACTTTCACATAAAAAACTTTTACCATCAATTTTATAGTCACCAGAGTTAGAATTGAAACCTTTTCCTGATAATTTGAAGTATGTATTCATTGGCGACAATAATACACTCCATGTTATCACAGCAAAATGTTTGACAAGTGTGCGAGATCAACAAGGGAAATATAAAGGAGGTTGAATCCACCGATGATGGAGGTAGTGAAAGCTGGAATTTTAAAACTATTAGATGCAGGAGTCATTTATCCCATCACGGATAGTAAGTGGGTGGCGCCAATTCATGTGGTGCCTAAAAATACCAGAATACCATTGGTAAATAACAAGGATGATGAACTCATTCCTCCTCATATCTTGAGTGGTTGGAGAATATGTGTTAATTATAGAAAGCTTAACCTTTCTACATACAAAGATCACTTTCCATTACCATTCATGGACCAAATGCTTGTTTGCCTAGTAGGTAAGTCTTTTTATTTCTTTCTTAATGGATATAGTGGATATAATCAGATTGTTATTATTCCTGAAGATCAAGAAAAGCCTACCTTTACATGCGCATTTGTTAAATATGCATATAGGAGTATGCCTTTCGATCTTTGTAATGCACCTACAACTTTTTAAAGATGTATGATGAGTACTTTTTTTCTGACTACATAGAAAGAATAATTGAGATTTTCATGGATGATTTCACGGTGTATGGTGATTCTTTGGATAAGTGTTTATAAAATTAATCTTTAGTCTTGAAAAGATGTATTGAAACTAACCTTATATAGAAAGAATAATTGAGATTTTCATGGATGATTTCACGGTGTATGGTGATTCTTTGGATAAGTGTTTATAAAATTTATTTTTAGTCTTGAAAAGATGTATTGAAACTAACCTTGTATTGAACTATGAAAAGTGTTATTTTATGGTAGAACAAGGAATAGTTCTTGGGCATGTCATGTCTTCACGTGGTTTAGAGGTTGATAAAGCTAAAATAGATGTTATTTCATCATTGCCTTACCCCTCGTACGTGAGGGAGGTTCGTTCTATTCTTAGCCATGTAGGTTTTTATCGATGCTTTATCAAAGATTCTCGAAGATTACAACTCTTGTGCAAATTTTTAGCCAAAAAAATGGATTTTATGTGTTGATCAAGCGTGTACAGATGTCCATAATGAGCTTAGAGGCGTGTCACATTTGCCCCCATCATGCAATTACCAAATTGGGATGAACTTTTCAAAATAATATATAATGCGAGTGATTATGTGGTAGGGGTTGTACTTGGGTAAAAAATAGAAAAGAATTTGCATGTTATTGCATATGCTTCCCCCATGTTGGATGAAGCACGATGTAATTAGATGAAGCACAATGTAATTACCATACAACTGAACAAACATTTTTTGTAGTGGTGTTTACTCTAGAAAAATTCAGGTCTTATTTACTTGGTACAAAAGTTGTTGATTTTACTAACCATGCAGTTTTGTGATATCTTTTGAAGAAAAAAGAATTCAAACCAAGATTGATTAGGTGGATCTTACTTTTAAGAATTTAATCTTGAGATTAAAGATTAAAAAAAAAAAGGTGTTGAGAATCATGTAGCTGATCACTTAAGTTGACTGCGGACCAAGGATATAAAACCGAAAAAGTAAAAGAGACATCTCAACGAGCAATTGTATATGTTACATTCCTCTACAAGACCATGGTTGCTGATTTGGTTAGAACTATTTAGTCAACACAGAAATCCCTTTAGGTTTGTCTAAATCCAAAAAAAAACAAGTTATGAGCTGATGCTAAATATTATTTTTGGGACTCTCCTTATATGTGAAAATTTTATGTGGATCAATTAGTTAAAAGATGTGTATCACATGATGAATTTCATTTCATTCTCACTTTTTGTAATTCTCATTCTTATGGTGGGCATTTTAGAGAAGACAAAACAACCCACAAGGTACTTGAAAATGGTCTCTATTGACCTTTTATTCTTAAGAATGCACATCACTTTTACAAATCATGTGAAAAATGCCAATGAATTGGCAATATCACTAATAAAGATCAAATGTCTTTAACTAATATTCTTATAGGTGAAATTTTTATGTTTGGGGTATTGATTTTATGGGTTCATTTCTTTCTTCTTTTGGTAGTCTTTATATTCTTCTTGCTGTTGATTATGTGTCCAAATGAATTGAGGTGAAAACCACATGAACTAATGATGCTAAGGTTGTTTTAGATTTTATCAGGACTCACATATTTGACAGGTTTGGAATTCTCAAAGCTATCATTAGTGATCATAGCACTTATTTTTGTAATCATTCAATGGAAGCATTACTATGTAAGTACCATATGACTCATCGGACTTCCACAGCTTATCATCCTCAAACAAATGACCAAGCTAAAATTTCAAATTGAGAAATCAAGTCAATTTTGGAGAAGACAGTGCAACCTAACCGATAAGATTGGAGTCTGCAACTTGGTGATGCACTTTGGGTTTATGAGACTACTTATAAATCACCTATAAAAATGTCACCTTATAAGATGATTTATGGGAAAGTATGTCATTTACCAGTGGAGCTTGAAGACAAAGCTTTTTGAGCCATAAAGCAATGCAACTTGGATAAGGATGCTACTAGGATTGTAAGGAAGTTACAATTGCAAGAGTTAGAAGAGATAAAAAAATGATGCTTACGAGAATACAAGGATTTACAAAGAAAAAACTAAGAGTCTTTATGACCAAATGATTACAAGAAAGGTGTAACATCCCGGCTTTTCAAACCCAAAATCACTGTAATTTTTTTTTTTATACCTGACACACATCGTGTCGGTAATCAGTGAACCTGTTCCCTCACATCATCAAGATACAATCCATACATCAACAACACATCAACAACAATCAACATTTCATTTAAAAGTGAATCTTACATAAACACATAATATTATGTTTGCAAGATTAGAAGTTCATATTAAAAATATACCTACATAGACATGAGTTTGCATTCTTATCCTATTAATAGTCATCATGAATTTTAAACAAAAAGGATCTAATAATAGTTATACATTTAGTACATTGATTCATACAAAATACATCCTGATGTAAAATGCAACTACATGATTCCTTGCAAAAGTAGGTTCCCATGTATTGGGTTTCCTAGGCACCTCGTGGGTGTGATGTCCCTGCTGCAGTACAAATCATTTATAATAAGAATGCAATTACTTAATATCTATAATGATAATAAATGGTCTGACAGTTTAATGAAGCACTAACATTATCTCATGTTTGAAATGTGACATTTATAGTTCCTTAATGTACTTGGTATAAACAACTTGTAGTGCATATAGATGCACCAATTCTTGCAATCAGCCATAATCTTAAATCCAGCTATCCTCTTAAGGCAACATTTGCCGAGATTAACCGTTCACTCACCCAGCCATCCACTTCGGATGTTATTAGCCAAAGCTAATCAATCGTTTGTCCCGGTCATCCATTCCGATGCCATTAGCCGAAGCTAGTCATTCATTTGTCCCGGTCATCCATTCGGATGCCATTAGCCGGAGCTAATCAACCGTTTTTCCTGGTCATCCATTCAGATGCCATTAGCTGAAACTAATCATTCATTTGTCCCGATCATTTATTCAGTTGCCATTAGCCAGAGCTAATCAATTGTTTGTCCCAGTCATCCATTTAGATGCCATTAGTCGCAACTAATCATTCATTTCTCCCGGTCACCCATTCAGATGCCATTAGCCGAAGCCGGTCACCCATTCAGATGTCATTAGCCGAAGCTAATCAATTGTTTGTCAACATTTAAGCATTTGGCAATCTAATATTTGAACTCACACAATACGGTAACATTCATGATAACATATTTCATTATTCGACGTTATTTAAAAGGAAGGTGAAAGTCACCTACCTATAATAGAAGATCTACTTGTGCTCCCCTCCTGCAAATCACAGATTTATCTCATAAATTTTTTGCATTCAAGGACATGTTTTATAATAACCATATCAATAACCAATAAGTCTTTCTTTTAATCATTTTTTTATATTTTATGTTTTTCTCATTACACCCATTAATATTGTCATTATTTGTCCAACCATAGTTATCATTCTTTTCTTTATATTTGAACTGTTGCTGTTTAAATCTTGAACTGTTACTGTTTAGACATTTGATTATTACTATCTAACTGTTACTGTCTAGACATTGGACTTTACTGTCCGACCTCTCCTCAAATGTTTAACTATATTTAAAGTTATAGAACTTCGTTTCAAGTAAGATTGATCTCATTGGAAAGCTAAGACACGAGGCTACAAGTTCTCTAAAGGAAAGAGAACCTAGTTCTTCCTTTAAGACAGTCAAAATTACTCATCAACAAACATTGGATTGTTACTGTCTTGATATCGAACTGTTACTGTCCGACCTCTCCTCAGATATTTAACTATATCTAGAGTTATAGAATTCTGTTTCAAGCCGTATTGGTCTTATTGGAAAGTTAGGACACGAGGCTACAAGTTCTCTAAGGAAAGAGAATCTAGTTCTGCTTCTAAAATAATCAAAATTGCTTATCAACAAACATTGGACTGTTATTGTCCAACCGTTACTGTCTTGACATTGAACTATTATTGTCTGACCCCTGCTCAGATTTTTAACCATATCTAGATTTATAGAACTTCATTTCAAACGAGATTGATCTCGTTGGAAAGCTAAGACACTAAGCTACAAGTTCTCTGCTAGAAAGAGAACTCAGTTCTACCTCTAAGACAGTCAAATTTGCTCATCAACGAACATTGGATTGTTACTGTCTAACTGTTACTGTCTTGATATCGAACTGTTACTGTCCGACCTCTCCTTAAATATTTAACTATATCTAAAGTTATAAAATTCCGTTTCAAGCCATATTGGTCTTGTTGGAAAGCTAGGACATAAGGCTACAAGTTATCTGAAGGAAAGAGAACCCAATTCTGCCTCTAAGACAGTCAACATTGCTCATCAACGAACATTAAATTGTTACTGTTCAACTATTACTGACTTGAGATTGAACTGTTATTGTCCGACCCCTGCTCAGATTTTTAACTTTATCTAGATTTATAGAACTCTGTTTCAAGCGAGATTGGTTTCATTAGAAAGCTAAGACACAAGGCTGCAAGTTCTCTGAGGAAAGAGAACTCAATTCTGCCTCTAAGATAGTCAAAATTGCTCATTAACTAACATTGGACTGTTACTATCCAACTGTTACTGTCTTGATATCAAACTGTTATTGTCTAACCTCTCCTCAGAGTTTTAACTATATCTAGAGTTATAGAACTCTGTTTTAAGCCAGATTGGTCTCATTAGAAAGTTAAGACATAAGGCTACAAGTTTTATGGGAAGGAGAACCCAGTTCTACCCCTAAGATAGTCAAAATTGTTCATCAACTAACTAGCCCTACCCCCTTATAGAGTCAGTCATGACCCAGTCTCGGTTGGTAACCCATAACTGGAGTTCTACAGCTCCAAATTGAGCAAGACCAATTTCTTTAGTTAGCTAACATCCAAAACTACAATTACTATAAAGAAACTTGATCCTAATTTCCTTATCCTCCTACTTGAATTCTCTCTAAAAGTCAGGAGACGAATCTGTCCAGATTCATCAACCTTTCCATTTACACACAACTTCCACAATTTAAATTTTTTTTTCTCTTTTATCTCAACCCCTAGCCATATCATATACCATTTAAGAGTGTCAAAAATATCTTTTTAAGAGTCAATTTATCTTATTTATCTCAATCTTCCCTCTTAACATCAAAATAAAATATTCTTCTAAACTTTTCGAACAATATTCTTCTAAACACAATCCTTGACATTTCAACATGTATTTTTTCCTCATTTTGACACAATTAAACATACATCATCAAGCTAAATATGTTAAATTAAACATCCTCCCCCTTTGATGCATAATTGACTGAAAGCATGGCTTTAAGGAACTAAGAGTTCCTCATTCTTTTCATGTTAATTTCATTCAATTCACGCACACATTCACATAAAAAAAACAACCTATTATAATAAATTCATTGAGAAAAACCACAATTCCCCCCCCTCTTTTTTCCTCTTTGCTATTCATATGGTCTGTTAACTTTCCTTGCCCTTATTCATGTGGCCGATGTTTTATATCAATCCGAGTTGTCCTTAGAAATTAGGGTAACAAGCACAATAATCTCATACATTTTTATTTTTACTTTTACTTTTGATTTTGGAGAGGTATTTACCCCTCCTAAACATACACTTTCAGGGCTGTCATAGCAGCTCCAAAGTCTCCCAAAAATTAAGTCTCTCTAACGCTCCATTTTCTTTTAAATTTTAGGGTTGTTTCAGTTCACACAAAACTAATTTTAACAGTTTTAATCAACCATAAATAACAAACGAATAATATTCCAAACAATACATATGGTCAAGTTATAATGCATCATTATGAGTATAACATATCCATATATCAACTTCATCAAATGGTGAAATTTCTAGAAATATGGGTTTAACCGAACTGGCCTCAAACTTGCAGACCTACTGTGCGAGAAGCATAACTTCTATACCAAGTGTTTGTTTCTGATCTCCACCGTTCAGAATCTATACAACATCAAGAAGAACAACATATCCAAATTATAGCCTGATCCAACGGTGACAGGAGGAGACATCAGTCGGCGATGAAGACTGTCTAGAAGTGTATTTTCTCATAAATGTTCCTCTCGCAATATCTCTCAAACGGGGACTGTTATAGACAATCCTTCTGTTATTTGAATATTGACCTCTCTTGGTCTTACGTATTTATTTTGTCCTCATAAATGCTTTTCTTTTCAACAATTTAGTACTATATTCACCTTTCATTCCATTAATTTCACTATTTTTATCTTGATTTAGGTTTCTTTAATTTAATTTAACCCATTTTACTATTGGTTAAATTTCTCATATTTTAATAACCTAGAAAAATTAAAACCAGGGTTTACAAAAGGAGTATCATGTTAGAGACAAAGTCCTTCTTTATCATTCACATTTGAATCTTTTTCTTGAAAAATTACGCTTTTATTGGATTGGACCCTTTGTTGTTCTAATGTTTTTTTTTTTCTTATAGTGCAGTTGAGATTACAAGTTTAGAAACAAACAAAGTGCTCAAAGTCAATAGATATCGATTAAAATATTTCTATGAAGGTTGGATAACAAACTCACCGTTTCCATGGAGTTAGTTGAACCAATCTATAAGGTATAAACATGTGATGTGTCAAGTCAATGACATAAAACAAAAGTGCTTATTAGGAGGCAACCCAACAAAAAAAATATTCATATTTGCTTTCTTTTCTCTTATCTTTTATTTCTCGTATTTTGTCATTCTTTTATATTCCTTTTTTTATATTTCATAATTAAAGATAATGTTGTGTTTAAAGTGTAGGGGAGTTTGGAGAATTTTGGTTGTTTTTGTTATTTCTTATCACAGACTTATTCTTTAAAGAGATTGTACGTTTGCATGGCATTCCTAGAAGTATAGTGTCAGATCACGATGTTAAGTTCCTTAGCTGTATTTGGAAGACTTTATGAGAAACGTTAGGAACTAAACTCTTATTTTCGACAACATGTCATCCTCAAACAAATGGATAAGAGAAAAAATATTCATATTTGCTTTCTTTTCTCTTATCTTTTATTTCTCGTATTTTGTCATTCTTTTATATTCCTTTTTTTATATTTCATAATTAAAGATAATGTTGTGTTTAAAGTGTAGGGGAGTTTGGAGAATTTTGGTTGTTTTTGTTATTTCTTATCACAGACTTATTCTTTAAAGAGATTGTACGTTTGCATGGCATTCCTAGGAGTATAGTGTCAGATCACGATGTTAAGTTCCTTAGCTGTATTTGGAAGACTTTATGAGAAACGTTAGGAACTAAACTCTTATTTTCGACAACATGTCATCCTCAAACAAATGGATAAACTGAGGTAATAAATAGAACTTAATCCTAACTTTTGCTGTTGTTATTCAAAAGAATCTGAAAAGTTAGGTAAAATGTTTGTCTTTTGTTGAGTTTGCTTATAATAGAACTATGCATTCGACTACTAGCTTTTCTCCTTTTGAAATTGTTTATGGATTTAATCCACTAACTCCTATGGACTTAATTCCTTTACCTTTTGAAGAAAAGGTAAGTTTAGATGGTGAAAAGAAGGCGAACATGGTGAGACAATTCCATGAGAGAGTTCTACTGCAAATAGGAAAAAAAACATATTGTACGCTTTTAAAGCAAATAAGGGGTGTAAACAGGTTGTTTTCCAAATCAGTGATTGATTTTGGGTGCATATACCTAAGGAATGATTTCCTAACCAAAAGAAATCAAAATTACAGCCTCATGGTGATGGTCCATTTCAGGTTTTAGAGAGGATCAATGACAACGCATACAAAATTGATCTTCCAAGTGAGTATGGTGTTAATGCTACTTTTAATATTGTTGATCGTACTTTGTTTGACACAGGTTTTGATTTGAGGCCTAATCCTTTCGAGGAGAGAGGGGATGATGTGGACTAGCCTAGAACCACTAGTAAGAACCCGTTACATGTTCCAAATGGTCCAATGACTCAGTCCAAGTTAAACGCATTGAATGCATTAGTTTTGAAGGTTTCAACCAAGTCAGATTTAAAAAGGAGGCCCTAGTACATCTTATCCATGTGTAAGAAGGGCCCAATCCAAACTTATTTGGACCATGAGGTGAGGACAACGAAGAAAACAAAAGAATCATACTACAACTTGGAAACAATATAGGTGGCTACTTTTTTCTTTTATTTGTAGGATTAATAGGTTGCATGAAGGCTATAAATAAGCCTTGAATCAGTTCTGTAATATTTTATTTCTTTATCTTCTTCTCATGGCAGAACATGAATTAATATTATAGGCTTTATTTTTATTTTTATTAGTTACAGCTTAAGACTTGTTTGGACTTAATTAATACTTTGTTTTTCATTAGGATCCAAGGCTTGTTTGGATTAGGATATGACTTTTCAGTTTAGGGTTTTGGGTCAATTTTATATGTGGGTTAGTTCAACTTATAAGGGTAAATCCATTAGGATTTTTAAGAATTATTTAGATACATGTAACCAAAATTTTGGCAACCATTGATGAATATTACTTTTGATTTTTTTTTTTAGTTTTAACGTATAAGATTGATTCTTGCATTTTTCAGTTTTTGAATGAACTGAATTTGACTTATTAAAGATTAACTGGCTTTATGGTGTCATTCTATTTTATTCCAATAGTGTTGGTGCCATGGGGTAGGTTTTCATTGTGTCACACTCCTATCAGACCTTTTTTTGGCTTTTTGGGATCAGATCTCAATCTTGATTGTAGGTTGCATGACCATGTGATCACGAGGTTCACATTAAAGAGTTAGAGAAAGGAAGAAGAAATGAAAAAATAAAAAAAGAAAGAAGCTAGAGAGTTGACTTGAACAACAAAATAAGGAGAGAGAAACCAAGAGGAAGAGAAGAAGAAAACCACCATAACCTTCCCTAAAGTTGTTTAAAATTGAGTGGTAAAAGTAATACCACTTGTTTGTTGATTTAAGATTTTAGAAAAGGAAGAGGGGGGAAATTCAAAGTAAAAGATTTAGGGTTCTTACACTTGTTAATTTAGGAAAAAATAAATAAATGAGAAGATTGAAGAAAAAAGTAGGGAATGAAAGGACACAAGTGTAAAATCTTTACTAGAAAAAAATTGATAAATATGGATGAACAATCATTAAATAAAGGTCGGGCAAATTAAAAGGATGAAAAGAAAGTGAAATAAAGTGATGGAATATGTAGATTATGATCTTTTTAAGCCTTTAGAACATGTTTGAGCTAAAACAGAAATAATATTACGTTAATACCTTGATTTTGTTTATGTGATTGATGAACTTGTATGATTATGAACCAAGTGAATGAATGTGTGATTATAGCATGTTGTTGTGAACATACTTATGATAGAAATGAAGAATTGCATGTGTATATAAGAAAGAAAATGGGCAGCAATGTCTGGTCAAAAAAGGGAAAACCATGATAGAGACCTTGCATGATAAACACTCTTAGAGAAACAAGATATAGAATGGAAAGGAGACTCTTGCATAATGAAGAATTCCTATTAGAATATGTGTGATAAATTTGAATGATATAATTGTGAACAATGGAATGAATAATTGTTGACAACACAAGGTTCGACCATAGACCACTAGGTGGGAGAATCCTTAGAAAAAAGTACATGTTTGGATTGATCTCGCATTTTGTGACAACCTTATGATAAATTTGATGAATTGGTGGATAGTGTGTGTTCCTTACTCTTGTCCATGTTAGGTTGTATGTTATAAACTAGAATGCTTATGATGTATTTTACCATGCTACAATGAATAAGAAGTGGTGTTAACATTGAGGTGAACCGTAGTGTATTAAAAAAGAGAAGTAATAGGGCTACTACCATTATGGGAATGAATGTCAATCAATAGGTTGTCTTTAATAATATGGTTAAGTACAAACTATCGTCATGAAATAGGGACAACATTTATCGCCTTTACTTTGTATATTTGAATATGATTTGGTGTTGGTCTATGTTCGAACTAGGTGGAAGGGTGCGGAAGGGAGAAACTTGACATGGGTCCTGGATGTAACCTAGGAAAAGGTAACGTCAGAAATGATGTAGTTTCGTTGATGATTTTCCATGTTAGAAATGACTTAGTTTTCGTTAATGATTTTCTGTGTCAGAAGTGACTTAATTTTTGTTGATGATTTTCTGTGTCATAAATGACTTAGTTTTCATTGACGAATTTCATGCCAGAAAAAATCTAGTTCTCGTTGATGATTCCAATGTTAATTTGGCCTAACCCCATTACGGGACTTTAGAATTAAACCATAGAATTTATGGGGGTAACCTACATTTAGAATTGAGAAAAATGTCTAGATATGATGATTTTCATTATATGATTATATGATATGAGGAACACTTGAATGTGGGCATATGCATTTCTTCGGAGTATGTGTTGTAATAGTATATCAGATTGTTGAATATAAATATAATGATTGATGATCATTTGGTATATCAGGAGGTGCGACTGGGATTGGATCTTTGATCGGACGAGAACACCTCACGGGAAGAGCAGGTAGGTGGTCTCCACCCTTTTCCATAATTATGTTAGATCTTTGTAATGAATTTTATATAAATTGTTGCTACTCGGTTATGATTATTGGAAATTGCTCATAAAGTAGTTGATTGAATAATATGATTAGCTTTGGCTAATGGTATCCATAATAGATGTCCAGGTTTGAATAATATGATTAGCTTCGATTAGTGGTATCCATAATGGACGACCGAGATTGAATAATGTGATTAGCTTCAGCTAATGGTATTCGTATTGGATTACTGGGATTGAACAGAGAAATTAGTCTCGACTAATGGTATCTTTATTGGATAACCGAGATTGAATGAAGCAATTAACCCCGGCTAATGATATATTTATTGGATAATCATTTGGGAAATGACACTCGGGTTTATGGACCAAGGGAGATCGGGGAGTTAACTTCGGTCTCTAAATCTCAAGTTGAGTGAATGGGATATACGAATAATATTAACATCATTCAACGGAATCATAAATGATCATATTATATGAAGTTAATGAAAAGAATTTACTTACATAAGTTAATAGTGAAATTTGCAATCGCGTTCTTATGTTCATTGGTATTATATTAAAGATTGTTCTTATTTCTTACAATGCATTTAAATTGTAACAGGAACATCACATAGCCATGACGCATAGGAATTTTGTTCCACATGTTCTGATATAAACCATGTAATCGCATGTTTAGGGTGATATGCATTTTGGGTAACAATGTAATAGCTATGGATTAGTCAATCGACACTTTTGTAAAGACTTGTAATGATGACTTTTCGGAAATAAGGATGTGAACTTATATGTATAAAGACATAATGATATGAATGTAATATTTATGTATTCTCTGCCATAAGGATGATGGATTATGTGATCATATGGGTATTATGCTATATTAACCAATGATGCCTATGTGCTCGATTTATAAACATTGTTGTGCAAAGCATCGATAGACATGATGATACAAAAAAAAACTTTTTATCACCCATTTTTGTGTCCTTTGATTAAACATCATGTCATGAATTGATGAGAAATTTTGAGTTATTACAAGTTACAAATTGTTCCTTTGCATCATTTGCATAAGGACATCTATCTGATCATGAATTCATGTCATTTCTTCTAGAATCTTGTCATGAGATCATTGCAGACCAATAAGTCGTGCTTGTTTCAAATTGATTCCCCTTGGAACTTCATCTTTTTCTCTAGCCATAGCATATCAATTTCCCACAATTCACACACAAATTTGAATAACAACGTCTGTCAACTCATATCACAAATTCAATGAAAAATATGAATAACCACCACAACCAGTAAGGCAAACCTCGTTCCAATCCAAATCCAAGTCAAAGAAAGCAATTTATTTCAGTCCACAATCCTTGATATTTCTAATCCAAAGATAGTTATATACAAAGTCGCAAATCATCTCTGAAACCTTTGCTCTCTGATACCAAGATGTTGTGACTTAGCTTCCTAGCCCGAACAAACTAGCAATATGATATGAAGATGAAGGAAGGAGGGTTTAGTTATATGGTTTTTTCTTATGGTGTTTAGGCTGTAAATTACATAATTTATAATGGAAATGAGGGAGTAAGTTGATTAGTACTTAAAAGTGTATTTTTATCAAGGTTTTATATTATCATTTTGCACTTGAAATATCAAAAACTCCTTAACTAAAGCATGTCTTGTAATAACAAGTCTGATATCATAAGATACCTTTAATTTATGGTAAATGTTCATCTTAAATGCAGGCCTGTCATATAAATGAAAGGATTGATTGATAAGTTTAAGTACTGAAATTGAAAGGATAAAGAGATGGCCAAACTTAGAAAAAAGATGTTTGGTGCAGTCCAAACTAGAACATTGTTCGGTAATCGGGTCATATCTGGAGCTGTAGATCTCGAATTTAGGTCTGCCTTATATGGATGGAAAGATAAGACATAGGCCTGCAACTTTCATGGGAGTCTAAGATTTAAAAAGACCGTTTTCAAGTCCAAATTGTAGCAACAACAGAGAAGTCCGAATCTGTCCTATAGCCCAGACACTGTTTAGTGCTCAGCCCATATCTCAAGTTCTAGAAGTCCAAATGACCTCAATTGTTTTTTCTTGGAAAGCTGAGACAATTTCCTAGAACTTTCATGATTCAAGTCTGTTCGAATTCTGACATTAGCAATGACGTTTTGTTCAAAAAAGAAGATAAGGATTGTCACCAAGTCAAGAGTTGGCCACCCACTCAACAATTAGTCATCAAATCAATAGTTTTAAATTTTGGCCTATAAAAGAAGACATTTGCCATGCATTTGGGGGCTTGGTTGTTTAGATCAAGATCTTGCTCTTGCTCTCTCTCTCTCTCTTTATATTTTTGTAATGCTTAAGTTTTGCTTTCATTAATATCATGTTTATACTTTTCATTTTCTTTTCTTTACTTAGTTAACTTATATCTTATTTATGTTCTTATCTTGTTTATTTATGTTTCTTTTCTTCATTATGTTTAGCTAAGTTTATTATGTTAAGGTGAAAAGGTTACATTAATGGTGTAAGAATAAGTATAATATAAACTCAATATGGACTTCAATGCTTAAATCCTAAACAACTTGCTATTAACATGTCTTATCATTTTTATCTTATTAATTCTTAATACCTTACTTGTTAAATGGTTAATCTAGATTTGTGTTGTATATCACTTAGTACAACAAATGCTTGACACTTTCATAACCCAACCGTATGGTATAACCTACATCTGTGCTATGAAAGGAACTTGATTTGTTATTAACATAAGTTAGCATCATGAATTCCTGACAATATTTAAAAGTTTGGTGTTACTTAAATAAGATAATTAATATAATCATGTTAACAATTTAAAATGAGCTATTAATGACAAATCATCTGATTGGAACCTACTTGTTTGAAATACCATTAATGGATCCTCTAACCTTGATATTTGTTTTTATCAGTGTTTAATCCTCACATTAATCCTACATCTCAAAGTCTTCTTTAACTTGTTGTTGTTGTTGTTGTTGTTGTTGTTGTTGTTGTTGTTGTCGTTGTTGTTATTATTATTATTTGTAATTTATATAGTTAACCTCCCTGTAGTTCGACCCCAGTCATATCGGGTTATTTATTACTTTGACACTCCTACACTTGGGAGAAGACATCAATCTTTTGGTCGTGTCATAAGTCTAAATGAAACTCTTTGATAAGTCGAAAACACCACAAAAGAATTTCAATTAGGATAAAAACGTCACATCCTTTGTGATTAAGAGTGATAAGTTTGATTTATTCTTCAACCATTTCTGAAAATGGAAGAACAAGGAAGAAAACTCTTTAAAGGTAAAGTTAAAAGGTTATATATTGTTTCAAAAGTTCCCCATATTTGGTCTGAAACATCGTTATATATATAGAACAACCCTATGAAATACCAAAGTGATATAACTGAGACCCAAATAAATAACTTTGTTTAGAAAACTAAGCAAATAATAAAGAGCATATGTTTTTTACTTATAGAACACACACACAAAAAAGAATAAAAACAATCATAACTTTCTATACAAGACTTCAATGCATTCATAAGTGGACAAACTAGAAAGATGATATTTTGAACTTGAAAACCAAATAGAATAGGCTTGTTTTCCAAAGCAATAAAGTGGTGAAAAATTAGGATCAAATTGGGCCACAGGCTGAAAGAAAACCCTAACTCTCCAAAACTCTCAAATCATGTCTCAGGCTTTATTTGAAAACAAAGAAACATGCTTGAACCATTTCCATTTAGTTTTACAAGCCACCAAAGTCATTAAAGCTTCATTCATGTTAATCTGATTTGTTAAGGTGCTTTGTAGTTGTTTCGCTCGAGCTTTCATCATTGGACAATCTAAATTCTCATACACATTAGAATCATATCAATCAACCTGGTGCAAAGCCTGGGTCATGGATCAGGTTGTCTATTAACCTAGGTCAATGTAAGGATAAAAATAGTATTATTATAGTTTTAAAATCCGACTAAGAGGTTGATCCAGGGTAAAACCTAAATCACAAGTCGGAATGGTCAACTCGGGTTAACTCGAGGCAATATAAAAATAAAAATAAAAATAATTATTGTCATAACTTTAAAACTTAACTTGGGGTTGACCCGGGATGAGATCTGAGTTATGAATCAGGAAGTTGAGCCAAATTAAAAAAAAAAAATTAAAGAAACCTCATTTTTATATATATATATATATATATATATATATATATATATATATATATATATATATATATAATCAATGAATATGCTAAAGACGCCTTGGATCGTAGATAAAGGAACCGGATTCAGAATCAGATTTGATTGCACCGAACTTGATCGATCATTTGAAAGATGCTCGATTTGTCTGGTGTGCTAAATTATTGGCTCTCATTTTATTTTATTTTGTTCATGTGCGTCGCCGGGCCAAGGTTGTCTTTCTGTATTGAACTGAAAAAAATTTAAAATGGAAAGACAAAGACTTGTCCACTGATTCTCAACTCTACAAGTTCTCTGAAATGATGGGTGACGACACCATCATCCTGAGGCAAACATGTCTTCAACTTTTACAGATAGTAAAATATAAGATGATTAATTATAGCCAAAGGTAAATTTTCTCATCTGTTCAATTTTTACTGTAATCGATAATAAGTGGGCCCAATTGGTGACACCTTCAGTCTCCAAATAATTTTATATGACAATTTAAATTAAAGATAATGATCAAATGGTCTGAATTGGCCTACATGTTTTCAGTTATGTGACAAACATTAAAGGAAGGAGGGAAATTGATTTAGTTATGTGACAAAATTCTGGAGCCAAAATAGGTTGTCTCATCCCTGATCCGTCCAACGCAGAGTAAGGAGTAAAGGCCACCCCCATGCTAAAGCAAAGCCAGCCGATCCTCATTCCCCGGTGCGCTTCTTTTATATAAAATAGATTACTCCACTGTACAATATTTTTATAGATTCTATACTGTCTTGTGATTTCATTGAGGTTATATTCTATCAGATTCTATTAGTTTATATGTCACATGTGGAATATTTGTTTGTTGAGAAATCCAAAAACAAAAAGACAAGTGGTTATATATATATTCAGAATAAAATTTAAAAAATTTATTTTATTTGTTTCACGGAGATAACAAAGTATATGTTTGACCCCATTCTAGTGTCTTTTTGTGGGAGTGGAACTTTGTAGGAGTGGAACTATATCTAACCAATAAAATGACTACAAAAGCTATATATAGTCTTTTACAATTTGCAAGATACATGAGTGCTCCAATAGTACTAAGATATGGTATTTCTGCACCAAGAATTTCTTCATCCTCTTTTAGCAGTAAAAATGAGTTTTTCTTCACATTAAGTGATCGAACAACCATAGGTGTACTTAATGGATGAGTATTGTCCATGTAAAAGTACTTTAAGATCTTTTTTGTATACATCGATTGATGGACAAATACTCTATTTGAAAGATGTTCAATCTATAAATCAAGACAAATATTAGCTTTCTGAGATTTTTCATCTCAAATTCATCTTTCAAATAGGTTGCAATTTTTATGAGCTTTTTAGGAGAACCAACAATATTTAAATCATCACCATATACTGCAATAATAGCAAATCCAGATATGGTTTTCTTAATAAAAATACATGGAAAAATCTTATTATTCTTAAACCTTTTTTCTAGGAGATATTAATTAAGATGGTTGTACCACATTTAACCAAATTACTTCAACCCATATAAAGATTTTTGTAGTTTAATAGAATAAACACTTCTTTGTTTATAATAAAAGGCTTCACGCATTTTGAATCCTTTAGAGATTTTTATATAGATATCTTTATCTAATGATCTATATAGCTATGATGTAGCTACATCCATTAAACGCATATCTAGAGTTTCGGAGACTACTAAACCAATAAAAAATCTTAAAGTGATTGCATCCATAACTGGAGAATAAGTTTCCTTATAATCAATGTCAAGTCGTTGTGAGAACCTTGTGCAACAAGTCATGCCTTGTATCAAATAATTTCATTGTTCTCATTTTGATTTTTAATGAAAACCCACTTATATCCAACATGAATAACACCTTTAGGTGTATAAACTACATGTCCAAATACTTCATGATTTGCAAGTGAGTTTAACTTTGTTTGGATTACTTCTTTGCAATGCCTATCATTTTGATATCGATATTCTTCAATAGTTTGTGATTCAATTTCATCATTACTTTTGGTGATTCCAAAAACAACCTTAAATTCAAATACATTATTTATGACAATTTTATTTTGATCCAAAATCTCTCCTGTGTAAAAATAGTTTATGGAGATGTCATTATTTCTAAGTACCTAGATCTCTTCAGGAGATGCCTCTTTAAGAGGTCTCTCTTCAGGAGGATCAGCATTATGAGATGATTTTGACACAATATATATCGCATGTTTTATGAATGAGGAATCTTCAAGAGTATCATTATCTATTTGTTGTAATTTTCATTTTCTATGATTTTTGTCCTTAGAACCAACATGTCTTTCACACTTCAGGCATGATATAGATTCATTTGCTATTATATTGTCTTTTTTTCCTTCAAAGATTTTGATTCTAGATGGAGCATTTGCAGCTAGAATGTGAGATTTAACTAAATTTTTCACTGTTGGTGAAAACATCTAGTAATTGATTTGCAATATTTTGAAAATAAATTATCTTTTGAACTTCAAGTTCACATTGATTTGTCCTTGGATCAAAATGAGATAACTTCAGGTTATTCTAGGTAATTTTTTATCGTGCTTCAGGCACTAACTTTTCTTTTCTTAATAATGGAAAAATGTTCTCATTAAAATGACAATCTTCAGAGCATGCTTTAAAAACATTATTAATGAAAGGTTCAAGGAATCTAATAATAGATGAAGAATTAAAACCAATATAAATTCTTATCCTACCTTGTGAACCCATTTTAGTCTTTTGTGGGGGTGTTATAGACATATATATCACATAACCAAAAGTTCATAAATGAAATATATTTGGTGGTATACCAAAAACAAGTTGCGAATGAGAAGATTTATGGTAAGCACTTGATCTAATTCTAACTAATGATGCAACATATCCCCAAACAGATGTAAGCAATTTTGATTTTATATGTAATAGTCTAGCAATTAATTGAATGCATTTTATAAATGATTCTGCTAGACCATTTTAAGTATGTATATGAGCAATAGGATGTTCAACATCAATTCTAATAGAAATGCAAAAATTATTAAATACTTGAGAAGTAAACTCGCCAACATTGTCCAATCAGATTTTCTTGATTAGATAATTAGGAAATTGTGCCCGTAGTCTGATAATATATGCTATTAATCTAGCAAATGCAACATTTTGACTACAAGGTAAACAAACATGTGACCATTTACTTGTTGCATCAATCAATACCATAAAATATCTAAAAGGTTTGCATGGTGAATGAACATGTCCACATATATCTCCTTGAATTCTTTTAAGGAAAGTTGGTGATTTTGTAACAATCTTTTGATGAAGATGGTTTGGTAATTAATTTACCTTGAGAACATGCAACACTTGGGTTTTCACTTGGTAAAAGAATCTTCAAGTTCTTTAAAGGATATCCATGTGAATTTTCAATAATTCATCGCATTATTATTGATCCTGGATGTCTAAGTTGATCATGTTAAAGCATAAATATTTTGGGCCGGAACACTTCTGTGTGTATCATAAAATTTGTTTCAATAGATTTCATGAACGTATAATAATTCCAAAATAGAAAGCATGTAATTTTTCAAGCACGAGCTTCTAGCCTAAAATACGTGAAATAATAAATATTATTTTTTGTCTTCATCTATTGTTTCAATATGATAACCATTAGCATGTATATCATTAAAATTATGTAAATTTCTTCTGGATTCAGTGAATGTAATGCATTTTTTATGCTCGATTTTGTGTTATTTGGTAATATAATATTAGCTGTTATGGATTCTTTAATCATATCTATTGGACCTGATATTATAGTGACATTAGCTTTGGTTAATGTTAAATATTCAAAGTATTTCTTCCCCTTGAGAATTTTGTGCATTGTTGCACTGTTTATTAGACATAAATCTCCATCATGAAAGTTATGCATCTATTCAAAATATAATTAAAGTTTATTATTTAATTGAAATAAAATTAACATTATTTATTAAAAATACAATAAAAAAATCTTAATATAAATAAAAAAAATATTAATTATCCTCAAGATTCCATTATTAAACATGGTATTTGTTTTATCTGGGTTTTCAAATAAATCAAAAACATCAAGATAAGCATTAACATTAAAATAAACATTATGACCTTCAAGATTATCTTTATGAACAAAATTAGTCTCAATTGTATTTTGTTTCAGAGAGGCTTGATATAATATTGTAAGATATTTTAACGTGCAATAAATATGAGACCAATGACCATGCATACCACGCTTATGACACTTATCTTTAAATTTATGCAACTTCTTGCCCTTTTGTTGTTTGGGTTATGTCTCCACTTCTGGTTATTTGGTGGGTTGCCTTTTAAAGGGTTATTTCTTCTTCTTTTTCATTTATTTTTTTCCAAATCTATACATGTAACAACCCAGATAATGATCCATCTTTTTTGAGCATTACCTCAATCTCATAAATTAGAAGAAAAAAAAAAGATAGGATTTTATTTCCATCTTTTTACACATATCAAATTCTACCAAAATTTTAGCAGAATTGTTTTTGTATTTAAAACATCCAAGGTGTTTATATCAATTCAATCACACATCAAAGATCACAATTAAATACATATACTCAATAATTTAAACATTTCAAACCATTTCATCATCCATACATAAAACTAAAATTCATTTATCTGACTTTCTATGTTTTTATTTCAAACCACTTACTGAAATCAATCAATATATTCTTATTTATTTTGCTAAACATTATATCATAAAAGATTAATATTACATAATTATATTATTTCATGAACAAGTCTCATTTAACATTAAATTTCATAATATATTTAAGCTGAAACATAACCAACTGATATTCCATTCATCCTAATTAATTATCAGACACCATTTACATCTAATTCATCTTATACAAATATTAAACTGGATTAATTACATAATTCTTCTCATTTCAACATTATTAGACAATACTATTTATAACAAAATACATGCAAAAGGGATTTGAGTGCAGCAAATGTTAATCCTGGCATATAATAATCAGCACAATAATTGATTTATTATTAATATTATTAATGATCTTTATATTTTAGAAGAAATAATAAAACTTGAAATTCTAACCAAATTAATTAACAATATATTCAATGATCCATTTTTACGCCAACGATTCCATCTCATTGCTGAATCGTTAAAAATTCTTTCCTGATATTCTATTTCTTAACATAACAAATCAACCACGTATTTATCAAACATAATTTTTTGATTAAATTCTACAAGTTCTATATTTCCTTCACTGTTAATAATTTATAATTTCCACTTATAAGATACTCATTAATTTGGCACTTTCCTTGTAGGAATCAATCAATTATATTTTTATTTTTAAATATCACATGAATTCTAATATCCTCATCTCGATACTCTTAAATATAAGATTCTCCACTTTAAAAGTCAATTCAGGCTAGTATTCTTCTTTGAATACCATAAAAATATCAGTATCCTCTATATGATATTTGTTTTCAATATAGCGTTCTCCGTTTTAAAAGTCAATCCATTCCAGTATTTTTTTTTAATACCATAAAAATATCAATATCCTCTCTATTATACTTTGCAGTCTGACATTTTCTATTGTGGAAGCCAATCCAATCCAGTATTCGTTTATGAATACCATAAAAATATCAATATCCTTTTTATGATATTTTTTTTCAATCTAGTATTTATCATTTTGAAAGTCAATCTAATCTAGTGTTCTTTTCTAAATACCATAAAAAATTCAACATCTTGACATAGATATTCATTAAATCAAGCATTCCCATTTTGGGAGCCCAAACAATTCAATATTCTTTTTCAATTACATATATATTTTATTTATTAAACAGTATAATTTGTTTTCTCACATAATAATTACGACTAACAATTAAAAATAAATATTATAATAACCTCAATGCTAACACCCTAAAAAATTGATTAATTCAATTTTTGTGGTGAATATTTTCACCTACCTACAGTTAGTTGATGTTCTACTATTCTTACGGTCTCTGACCTGCCATTAGTTTCTCCTGCGACATTATATCAAATTTATTCTTATAGATTCATGAAATCTCTCCTTTTTGGTGGATTATTTCTTCTTTATTTATTTATTTTTAATTAAATTATCTCATCAATTTATTCTCTATTTAAAAGCCCTTAATCATTATTTCTTTTCTCAACTAATATAATTCTTTCCCCTTCCATTGTCTCATGAAAATAATTCCATGTTAGATAATTAATATTCTCTTCTCACTATTAATAAATCCTTCTTTGTTTTGAGTTCATTTGGCTTATTTCTACCTAGCTTAACCATTTAAATCCATTGATTTATTTTTATATCTTTCGGTCAAAGAAAGCAAATTCTTAATAGAATGATCTATTTTTCCATCAATTCCTCACCTTTACACATTTAAATCATCTAGTTAATATATTTATTCACAATTTTCTCAATAACTTGAATAATTTCTTTTCCAACTATAAAATTAAATAGTGATCGAATGGGACCTAACCAATTTAAGGCATTCATTCAAGTTTTTTTTTTTTTATTTCATTATTTCCTATTCAAACCAACATGATAATTGTGCATATCATAGTCACATAAATATTATAACCCCACATAAATATTTCTAGTTAGAATTTATTATATTCTTTCAATAATTTCTATTAATCATTCATCACCCATATAATTTCGCATACATATCAACATTAGTCTATCATATAAGCATCAATTTATGAATTACATAATTCTACATAACATTCTTTCATGCATAATTTATAAATATATCTTTAGAAATGCATAAGATTCGTAAACTTAGACACTTTACCACTTACCCACAAGAAAAATGAAGGCAAAAGTTTCTAGAATAAATTTTTCTTTTCTTTCTCCTTATTTCTTCAAAAACCTACTAGAAAAATCCCAAGGATTGTTTTCTTGATTCTTTGTCCAAATATCCTCTAAACTTTCTATAATCCCTAACTCTCTAGTATTTAATGCTTAATTAGATGAAATCTAAGTGGAAAATACAAGAAATCTCCCCAATTGTTTCCTCTCTTCTCACCCTCTCAATAGCAGGCCATGAATGGCTTCCCATTCATGTACTATATCATGAAGTTCCTTTATTTGCATAATGGCCCAAAGTTCATTTAATTCTCTATTTAGATCTCACTCTTTTAACACCCTAATTGATTTAATCCCATAACCTTTAACTTAACATTATTCAATTTTACCCTTTTGCAATTTTATTTTATTTATTTATTTTCTCATAAAAAATATATTTCTATCTTCATTAATTTCCCTAATTTTTTTTATTAAATTTATAATCCTAAATTTTTTTGATAAGGTATTCACAATACCCTTAGTTCTTTCTTGTGTTTTGGACAAAGGTTTCATTCACTTCAGGGAATGGTTTAGAACATGTGGCACGAAATTGATTATTTTTCATCAAAAGCTCATTATTTTGTTAAGTCATAAGAAGACATGAAACTAGTTCTAAGTACCTCTTGGAATTACATTCTCTACATTCTTATTGCAGGCTCTAACATTTGGTCTTTTGTGATATTTTCACCATACAATTTCTTCTGTGAGGTAATTTTAAAAAAAACAGAATTATATTTACTAACCGATTTAAAATCTTGCAACTTCAAGTGCAACCAATCATAACAAATTTGAGGAAGTATGATACATTTTTAGTGGTCATTTCTTTCCTTTAGATTTTTTCACAGAACAAGAGGATCTTTTTATTGTAAGATATTCAACTTTTAATCCTTCACCTAGATGGTGGCGAATAAAAATCATTACTTTTGCACGATCATGTAAGGATGCGTTATTTTCTTCTTTGATGATCTCTCCAAGATTTATAGTTTCTAGATGAATCTTAGTATCAAAGATACATGACAAATAATTATTCTCAAATATATCAAGAGCAGTAAATTCATGTATTATTATATTCGATATTATTTATATAAAAAAAGAAATAACTTATTAAATAAAATCATGAATATAAAAGAAAAAAATCAATCTTTTAAGACTGTCATTTATTTAGTTCTTTAGAAATACTGGTTCTTCAAAAACTATATTTAATTTATTTATTTAGGAACTTACAATACTAGTTCTTCAGAAACTTTAGTTCTTGATGAATAAAAAGGAAAGAAAACTTGTTAAAAAAAAGTTACAAAACCAAATATATTCTATAAAGTATGAAAAATAATGAAAATAAATTTTGAAATTGATACAAGCCATGTAATATAGGAGTTCATGTGTGTCAATATTTCAATATAAATTAATGAGAGTGATTATGCTAATAATGTGTTAAAAAATAAAGGACAAGAAATAATATACATATTCAAAAGAAAACTTAAAAGAAAAATTCATTCATTTTCTTATATATTTTTCAATCCTTAGAATACAAGACTAGTGTATTTATAGAAGAAGAAAATAAGAAATTTAAAGGCACTAAAAGACCCAAGTGTCATAAAAAACCAATAGACTAAACCTAAAAGTTATGAAGTCTAAAAAATTTTATTGGGCATTCAATATATATAATTATAGATTTTATAACAATATATGTATATAAAAAAAAAGCCTTGAAAAAATAAAATATGATCTCCCTTGCAAAAACTCATTTACTTCAAGGGATAGGAGAGAGAAAACGTATTTTATTTCTTGTTTATATATATTTATATTCCAGAAAGGCCTAAAAACAAGAAATAAAATCCTATCCCCTGGAGTGTTCATTATTGGTCCAAATAGAATTGGGTTACTTGAATTTGAGTTAACATTATAAATAGATGATGCTTTTTAGGTTGTTTGTTAGTAGTACATGGTCAATTTTGAGCTTATTTTTTTATTTTTTATTGCCTAGGAAAATAAGTGGATCCTACATGGTTTTCAAGTGCAGAATGTTATCTTTACAAGTTAGCCGGCTAGTCATGCATGCATTGGAATTTTCTGCAAAGAGTTATGTCAATTTTAATTTTAGTGCTTTTTAAGTGTTTGTCTCCGCTTTCTAAAGTTAAAAACGAGTTATTTTTATTTATTTTCTATAATTCTGTTAAATTGTTTCATTTATGTAATTTTAGTATTTTTCCAAATATAAAATTATGATTCAGACTATTATTAAGTTTTATTTATTTTATTTTGGTATTTATGTTATTTTATTTTGTTATTTGATTCTATAATGTTTTTTAATTCAAAATTTTAGAGAGGAAAGCGAAAAACACCTTTCATTAATTTCCTTATGGTTCAGCAAATGAATGTCAATCACATGACAGAAACTAACGATATTGAACATAATGATAAAATCATTCAAGGAACAATAAATTAAAGTACAAAATCCATAAAAATATGTATAATTCATAAATCATTTACCTAATTTTTCTACATGTTCATATTAACGTCTCATTTGGATTCAGTGCCCAGAAGAAAATTGTCATGAAAAGATACGAGTTCCAAAGAGCAAACATTCCATAATATTTTACACAAATCCCATGCAGAACATACAAAGACCACATTACATGGTCAATAGGCTGAATACAAAACCAGAAATGCTAAAGACAACAATCCACACCAAGTTTAAAAATGCAAACCTAGTTTGCTTATTTAGACTAATGCCATAATCCACAAACACGCTAGTGAAGACCACTTGTATGCCAAAACTGCCATAAGCTTATTTGAGAGCCAGATATGTCACTGGTCTGCTCACCTAAGCCCAATACTCACTGCAGAACTAGACATCCTTGACTCCCAGTAACCATGACTGAATGGGAGTTTTCATTAATGGCATTCACTTCTTCAAGAGACGGATGTTCAACACTTGCATCCTCAAGCACGTTCTCAGAATCAGTTCCACTGCAATTACCACTGTTGGAGATAGCTTTAAAGATGAGAGCATTCACTTCTTGGAATCTCTCTTCGGAGAGAGACACCTCAGCAAGAAGCCTCCAAGCATTCTCTTCCGATGCCTCCTCATAGTCTTTCTTCCTCTTCAACACCATATGGCCGCTGATTTCCCACACAGCAGGGTTCACTTGGGTATCAAGAAGCTCAGAACTCACTTCCCCTAGAGCTTGCTTCTCAGCATAACACTGTTCATCCATTAGTCAACATTAAAGAATTGAAGACAAGTGCAATCTATGCAGTTAAAATATCAACAAGCAAAGAAGTCAACTCTATGTTGCTCCCATGTTTTCATTACCTGTGGAAGGAGAAAGATGTGGTTTCCACAATCAGCAATGAGCACATTGTAAGGTATGTTGTTTTCTTGAAGGCAAATGCAGGCATCTGAGACAGTGTTGGATAAATCTTGCAGGGCATTTCCACCCTCAAAGAAGAGACCTCTGACAGGATAATTCACAAGCTCAGAGATTTTCACACCACCATCCAACGTACTTATCTTATTGGTGGATGCCTTCTCAATCGGAAAAGGCACAGTCAAGTAGTAAGCCTGTTCCATGTAAATTATAAAATTGCCGGCTCATTATCGAATGAACTACCAACCACTTCTAAGGGATATGATTATTCAAGTTGAAAAGGATATAGCTATTAGGATAGTAACCTGGAAGTGAAGATGGTTAATGGTTGCAAAAGCACCCAAGCTATTGTAACCCAGTCGGAAGTATGGATCCCCAGCTTCAGCTGCCATGTGAAGTGCAAGCAAGAAGCTATCACGATCAATCCTCTGAGGCAAGCAATCCAGGACACGTGGGATTAACAGCACATGCCCATATTCAATAGGGCTCACCTGTTAAATTGACACAGCAAAAGCAATCAACCATCATCTTACTGCTCTACTCAGATAACACTGTCAATCAAAGAAAGAATCAAGGATGTACGTTGATGGCAACCACGCTTGGAGAATTCTCAGCATCAATAGTGGCATCCGGGAAGAACTTGACTTCCCCATCTTCACTCTCTCCAAACTGGAAGAGGATCTCTTCTTGGCCAACTTTAGTGAAGTTAAATTTGTTTCCATCGAAGGGCTGGAGGACCTTATCGACACGGAATTCAGTTGGCCTCTTCTTCAAGTGACGGCCCTCATTCAGCTGAGCGATAAAACCATTGCGACCCGGTATCACCTAAATGAACATCACCAAAGATTAGGCAGAAATCTCATATCCAATTATGTAAATACTACCATATTATTATAACAGACTCAGCTTCAAATTGCAACCAAATAATGATAATAAGAGAGAATTAAGACCTTGGTTTCACAGGTGGTGACATCATAGCGAAAGAGCCCTCTCTGCATACGGTCCTCCCACTAAAAATTCAAACAGGCACATAAAGTAAACTTAAAATTGACTACTCAACTGCGAAAAGATATGTAAATAAATAAATATCAATTCAATGGAATATGCTTGAGTTAAGAGGAGGTTAAGTAATAATACCTCCCCGAGAAGGAGCGAATTGAGGAAGGCAACTGGAGGCTCACTCTTGTCATGTTCAAACACATCCTTCTGCTCTGTGATAATCCTGTCCACTTTCTTGAAAGTATATAAAGGTAGGCGCGCGCCTATCCATACAGCAAATGTTTAATAAACATAAATCAAACCAAACGAGGTTTCAATTAAAGATCTTCAAATAAAATAAAAATACCTTGAAGGCAACAATTTTGAAGGCAATTGCGGCCGCAACCCCCTCCGCGGCGAGAACCCTCCTCACCTTCCTCTTTCTGGTAGTTGGAAACAACAGTAGGAACCCTTTTGATCCTAAGCATCATCTTGTTCGTTTATTCGAGATCTAATGCTTTACTTTTTGGCTGATTGGCTTTTACAAAATTCGAATGATTTTTTTTTCTATTTTAGATGTGATAAGTAGTATAATAATAGTAATAATACTAAGCTACAACTAACTAAAAGAAGAAGAAACCGCCACCAGCAAGAAAGAGGAGATCAGAAGGGCTGCCGCCTTCGGAGGGCAGAGCGCCACGTCCACCGTGCGGCGAAGGGTTGCTGCTCTCGATTAAACAACCCTTACGTCGTACAGCCCGGACATGAATTAGAGGCCGAGTTACTCCGTGTATAGCCGTGATGTCTACAACTCGTCTACCCTGGGTTTTTAACCCCTATTCTTGAACTCTAGAAAATTTTATAGATACCAGGGAAAAAAAAAAACCCACTTCGGTGCTGCTGAAATGAAAAATGAAATTTTATTACTATTAGAGGAGAGGAGAGGAGGGTATGCGAATTTGGTTTTCGGATGCGAGAGAAGTGGAGGAGATGGGATGTTATATAGATAAGAGGGGAAGTGGGGAGCTACTGGCTCTGGCTCTGGCTCTGGCGAGGTGAGGTTCGGGAACCTAGGCTGGGTTGTTTGGGTTGGTGCTACTGGGAGACTTGTTGGAAAGAGGTGGCGTTTTGTTTCGTGGTACGCCCAATTGGGTTGGTCGGAGTGGGGACCACTCAGTCGTACAAAAAAAAAAAAAAATAGCAAGACAGCAGTGGACCACGCAATTTCTCTCCCCCCTTCCCCCGTCTCTTTCTTTTTATTGATTTCTTGACGCATCTTGCTAAATGCTAACTAACCCCTGAATCCCAATTAGTTTGGAAAGCAAATATTAGAGGATGATTCAGTGACGTGGTGTGTTGATGATTCATCCTCTAATAGCAAAAGCAGAAGGAAGGAGAAATACTCTGTGGACATTTTCACACGCGCTCTTTCAAATATCTACCTTTAACGTTAAATACTGTTTGGTTTAATAAACCACTCTATCATTCAACCCTATCCTACCATTATTAGAAGGTAATATTAAAATTTAAATTAATCACTATGGATTATAATAATAATTCTCTTGTTCTATCCTTCAATTTTTCTATATAATTTACTATTTTTTTAAAAAAAATTTCTTTTTATTTTGCGTTAATTAATATGAATGGGTTTGATTATTTGTTTTCTGTTGCTTTTAATTACGTTATCGCGATAAAAAAAGAACTTATCCAAGTTGAGTTGTTCTTCATTTTGTAGAAGAGAATTTGACTTAATTGATTGCAAAAAATTAAAAAAAAAATCAAAATTGAAAGTAAGGTGAAAAATCAGCCCTTTATTTAAAAAATTATATATATATATATATATATTGCTATTAGATTTATTTATTTTAATTTCATCCTTTCGCAATATATTGATTGATGATTCAAGTTGATGATTTGCTTCATATATTTTTTTTGTTAGGTTATTGCAATCTAAAAAAAACATCAGCATTGAATTGATTTTCAATTTTGCATAAAAAAATTAAGTTTTGTTGTTTGTGAAAAAAATAAAGAGCTGAGAAACCATGATGGACCATGTCTTGAGTCATTATAGATTGCAACATCAATTTTTGTTTTTTTATCTTTTAATTTTTTTATCTAGATGACAAATTTTTTTCAGGTTTATCCTTCCACATTGAGTTGATCAGTAATTGGATTTCATTATTTATTTTTTGTTTCATTTTTTTTTTAGCTATCATGGTCTCAATAAAAAAAAACATTTCCGCGTTGAGTTTTGCAAAAAAATAATTTGATTTAATTTTCTGTGATTAAATAAAAATGAAGGACAAAAATTGAAAATGAGGTGGAATGTCAGCACTTTATTTTTTTAAAAAAAGTTCTTTTTTGGCCCTTATTTTTCTCTATCTATCAAATATATTTTTTAATTTTATCCTTTCATATTGCGTTGATTGGTGATTCAACTTGATGATTTGCTTCATATTGCTTTTTATCGAGTTATTACAATCTAAAAAAAATCTTGACACTGGGTTGGTTCTTGATTTTGCAAAAATATATTTAGTTTTGTTGTTGGAAAATAATTAAAGAGTGTGGAGGAACCACCGTGGATTGTGTCTTAAATCATTATGGATTGAGACAGCAATTCTCTTTTTTATCCTTTAATTTTATTATTTAATTATCAATTTATTTTCCAATTTTATCCTTTTGTATTGCATTAATATGTGATTGGGTTTGATTATTTGTTTTGTGTTGCCTTTTTTTGGGTTATCTCAGTCTCTGGAAAAAATCATCTCAGCATTGAGTAGTTCTTGCTTTGGCCAAAAAGATTTTGATTTAATTGTTTGTGAAAAAAATAAAAAAGAAGGGATCATAATTGAAAGTAAGGTAAAATGCCAACACTTATTTTTTTTTAAGAAAAATATTTTTTGGTCCTTTTTTATCTCAAGCCATTAAATATTTGTTTTTCAATTTCATCATTTCACATTGCGTTGATTGGTTATTCAGATTAATCATATACTTCATATTTCTGTTTGTTGGGTTATTACAATATAAAAAAAATATCATGACATTAGATTCGTTTGTTATTTGTGGGAAATTAAAGAGTGTGAAGAAATCATTGTGGATTGTGTCTTAAATAACTACGGATTGCAACAACAATCCTCTTTTTTTTTATCCTTTAATTTTTTTATATGGTTATCAATTATTTTTTTAATTTTATCATTACACTTTGCATTGATTAGTGATTGGGTTTGATTATTTGTTTTGTGTTGCTTTCTTTTGGATAATCATGATTTAAAAAAAAAATTCTCAGCAATGAGTTGTACTTGATTTTGCAAAAAGGATTTTGATTTAATTGTTTGTGAAAAAATAAAAATGAAGGACCCAAAATTGAAAGTAAGGTGAAATGTCAACACTTTTTTTAAAATATATATATATATATATATATATATATAATTTGGTCCATTATTTTCTCTCACCATCGAGCATTTTTTTTCATATTCATTCTTCCGTATTGCATTAATTGTTGATACAACATGATGATTTGTTGCATATTGTTTTTGTAGGGTTATCATGGTCTCGAACTAAAGTCCCTATAATGATTTGATTCTCAATTTTACAAAAACAAATATTAGTTTTGTTATTTGTGAAAAATTAAAAATAAAAAGACTAAAATTAAAAGTCTGATAAAATACCAACCTTTTTATAAAAAGAAAAATTATTGTCAGCCTTTTTTTTGGAAATTTAGCCTTAATATTTCATCCAATTTCTTTTACGACCCCTTTATTTGAAAATTATACAATTTAATCCAAAATTTTATTTTATTCACATTTTAATACTTGAGTTTGAAAAAAAAAGATATAAAATCATCGAAAAAATTGTGATTAAGAGAGTAAAATATAGGTTATTCAAATTTTATTAATGAAAACAAACAAATTTAATGTCAAAGCATTCCTTTTGTTGAAATTAGTGTTACTAAGGTATTTTAAGCTTCTGTGTTGCTGAAAAACGTAGTTCGAGGTTAAAGAAGATTTTTTTTTTCATTTTGATTTTATGATTTTTAACCGATTAGGGGCGTTTAAGTTGAAGAATTGATTGTGTGGGTTATAAGAGGTTTTTTTAGATTTTTTAGGTGAAACTATGTTGAAATTTGGGTTTTTAGGAAAGAAATTCCCCAGTTCAATTTTTTAATCACCTCTCCAATGTGCAAAAACTAGGGATATAAATGGTGCGTCATCTATTTCTTTTTTAAAATAATTTGTTGAACAATGCACAATATGAAAAAGAAAATAAAAAAGGTCCAGACACTCATGCATTAGTTTTTTTATGGCCAATGTGTGTTGGGACATGTTTGGCTAGTTTTGTTTTTATATTTAATTCCTTAAAAATCAAATAATTAAAAATATATTGTGTATTTTACAAAAAAAAATATCTTAGATTAATGAAGAGTGTATTTTAGATATTATTCATTAGATTTTATTTAATTTTACTTTGCTCTCGAATAAGATTATGCAAATATTTTTATAATATTAGCAAGCATTCTTTTTATATAATCTATCATAATATATATTTTTAATTTAATTTGGTTGATTTACTAGTATCACCTATTTTTGTTGTCATAACCTAATTTTGGGTTCCTCTAAAATTATCTTTTTGATGTACAAAACAAAATTGAAAAATAAAAATGAAGGAAGACAAATGATTTGGTTGGTAAGAACAAGTTGAATAGGAATCTAAATATATAAATGAGGGATGGAAAGACTACACGGGATCTTTAACAATATTGAAAACTCAGTTGCACCTATAAATGACTTACATGTAAAAAGCAATGCAAATTCAAGGTTTACTTAAATGAATATTGAAAGCATTTGCATAAAAAATAAGATTGAGGACTTAATTAGATTTTTAATAGGCTGATTTGATCTAATCATAGGTTTACTTAAGTTTATAAAATTACTTTAGGCCAAAATTAAAATAATTAATATAGTGCAAATATTTAATTACACTTATAATGGACCAAATTAATTTAATTAAGGACTTAATTGGTGAAAAATTAAATTTAGAAGCTTAATATGAGCTTAATTGAGAAGATTGGAATTTTGGAGGACCGAATTTAATTTTTATAAGCTTAATTGGATGAAATTGCAAGAAAATTAAAGTTTAGAAGTCAATTAAGGGCTAATTTGAAGAATTTCAAAATCAAGAAGCAAAGAGTAAAAGGCTTGTAAGTTCAGGAATTGAAATGAATCAAAATTAGGGGTCAACTTGAAAGAAATTGAAAGTTTGATGGTTGATAGGGGTTAAATTGAACAAATTAAAAACCATTGACCAATTAAAAAAACGCTCAAACTAGAGGAGTTAAATCCAAGTTCAGGGGTGCAATTGCAAATATTAAGAAGTTTCAAGCTCAATTGAGGGGGCGTATAATGAAATGGAAATAACAGGAACCAAATTGAAGTTTGCAAATTTCAAATTAGAAAAACTCTAAATTTTAGGGTTTAAGTAAATAACATGTCACTCATTTTTAATGTAGAAAATGAGTGACATGTGAATGAACGTGGCATTTCTGACCACCTCATAGCCTCCAACCATCAATATTTAATAGAAAAGATTCCCCTCTACAAGTCTATATTGCCCTTTTCCGATGTTTATGCCCCTACATACCACGTGGAAGCCCTTAATTTCTTGTCCACAGACAACATTGTTTGGTTTAGTAAAATTTGAAAATGTTACACCTAACTTTGAATCAATGGTGAGAAAGCTAAATGCCACCAAATCAAGTATGGTTTAATCCTAGTTTAAGATTAACACCCCCTTTACAAGATTTATGACTTGGTTGGTTTCAATTACCTCCTATTTTCTATTAAAAAATCTCTTGATAGAATGACAATGAAATATTGATAAAAAGTGGAAGAAAAGAGGTAGAAGGCAAAAATCTTAAATCTAAGATTGGAAATAGAAATACTAGAAGATCTGAAGCTTGTTATGCATCATTTGAAGTTATTTGTTAGTTTAAAAGTCATGATTTTCATTTTGAAAATTTTAAGCATGCTTTAAATAGAGCTTGCATATGCTCAACATTGTTTAACTATCTTAATTTGACGTGTTAGAATATGATAATGCAATGGTATATGATCATGTATAATGTTGTTTTTCATGTTTAAATGTTTAGTTGTTCATTTTTTAAATCATGACAAGATGTGTTAAGTATTGAGGTTTATGCGGTATAGGTTGTTTTAAAGTAGCTTGCTAGGTTTGTTGAAGCTGTAAGCAAGTTATTTGAGTTTCAGAACAATGAAATTAATCAATGAAACAATGTTTATACACAGGGAGATTTTTTTTGGCTTGTTGTCAATATATGGTTTTACTTGCTATTTTACCATTGATTTTTTTGTTTCTTGTTGATTTGATGGTTCAAGCAAGTTGTGTTGAACATGCTTAAGCTTTAAATGCTAGGTTAAGGCTGTTTTTTTTGTACTTTTATGTTTTTTTTTTCTATGTTTAAGGCATTTTTTAGTTTTCTAGGTTTTCCAGGTGATGTTCATCTATTGAACATTGCTTTAGGTTCTTGTTTTCCATGTATTTTTGGCCGATTGATGATTCTTACACATGTGTATAGTCTTGTTAATCATTAATCTAAGGTTTTAAAGGTTTAAAAACACTAGAATTATAGCTTTTAATCTTTGATTCTATCATTTTATTTTTTGCACAAAATCAATTAATTGTGACGATCAAGTGTTTATTATGATAATCCAACCCAAAAATTTGATTTAACGATGTTTCACATGTTTTTGTGCCTTCAATTTGATATAATCTGGTCTAAAATCAAATCCACATTTCCAAGTTTCATTGTTGTGTTCTTCGTGTTCTTAGCAAGATCCACGCAAAAAGCCTGGATTGATTTTCACTTCTTTGTTTCTGTTGTTGGGTCATGTTTTTGGGCTTGGGCTTTAAGCCAGGAAGCCTAGTCACGTGGGTTTAGAAAACACACCCTATTGATTTTCCAACAACGTGTTGTTTTTTTTTCTTTTTGTGCTTTTTCTAAACAAATTCTAAATAATCTCTGAAAATTCTGAAAAATTTTAGGAACCATTTAAAAATTATATGTGGATCCCTTGCATTTTTTTCCAACTATTTCATTTAATATTTAGGTTGTAGACTTACACTATAAGATACTGATTAGGTAAATATACTTGTTTTTCTTCAAGTTTTGAGAAAAATACAAGAGAATTAAAAAACAATCCCTTATTTAAAAGAATATAAAAATATGTTTTTATTTGTGTGCATATTACCAAGTTCTAAAAATCTTCATACATATTTTATATATAAAAAATTGTATTTTTATTATTCTTTGAAAAATAAAATAAAAATCAAGTTTGGGATTAACAAGTTTATAACATAACAAGGTTGTAAAAAATCCATTAGGATTTAGCTAAAATCTCAAAAACACCATAAAATTAATTTTGTTTAAGTTTGGGATATGTATTTTATATAATTTTTGGGCTTCAGAAATGTTAGGTTTTAATCTAATAAGATAAGAACCTTTATACTAAGGAGGATCTTTCATAAACTTTATACAAATCAACAAATAGAAACATGACTTAGAAAAAATAATCAATCAATAATGCAGTTTACCATAAGTAAGGTGCACTAGGGGTGAAGTATCTTCCCTGTGCACTACTAGTTCCCTTACTCGAACACGCACAAACCATTAGGTTTTCTAGTAACCATAATACTAGGTGGCGACTCTTAAACCCTTCAAATCATATTTTTATGATTTATCTCAACACCTACAAAACCTTTTTTCAATCTAGCGGTCAGATCTGACATTTGACGTCGTGCATGCCATGACATTTGTTATCATATAATTAAATAAAAATAGTTTTAGAAAAACATACTTATTAAACTCGGTCAGGTCTATGACCCGAATGGCAGGTTTGACAAGTTAACCAGGATCAATTAATCCACATATCACTACCTCAATATTTAAAAAACAAATGTTGTCTTGTAATTTATTTTTAGTCAAATAATGTTTTTTTCTAGTCTTCTGCGTTGCCTTTTAACCTTGCAAGTCGATCGAGTCATATCAAGTTAACCCCCACATAGTTTAATTTGAAAACCAGGTTAGGCAAGGACTTAGGTTGGAAGGTTTCAAGTTTAATCGACTGAGCTGAGTTTGATGGCACTTCAAAAGAGTTTTCCATGAAGAGGCACAAGCATTGTATTATTATTCTTATATTTTTTTAATACACTCGTATAAAATTTATTAGGATTTTATTTTTAGAATAATGATAGAATGTTGTCTAATATTCTAGTGAAAAATGAGACAAAGGGGTTTTAGTTTGAGAGGTATCTTTTATATCCTTATTTTAAATCGTCCTGGTCTTTTTTTTATGCCTTTTAAATGCTTTTGGTTCTTAATAAATAAATGAAATAAGAAAAATGTTATATTTTTTGTTTGTATTACAGATATTAATAAGAAACGAAAGATATTTACTAGCAAGTTATTTTGTTTAAATGGAATTTAAATTATTATTTTTCTTATAAAAATAATAATGTCATATAATTAAGTTAGAAAAATTAAAAGGCCCTCTGTGGCACATAATTAAATATGTTTATCTAGTTTTTCAACTTAGTTTTTAGTTAATGTTAATATATTTTTTAGCATTTATTATCGCGTATAAATCTCATTCTATTTTATTAAATGCATACCTTGGATTTTGAATTAATGATTAAGATTTTTCTTATTGCTAGAAAACATACTAGCAATGCTTAAAAGTTTTTTATATTAAATTTTTTTTTTGGTCTGACACCTCGATGTAATACAAACTAATTATCTAGCACATGACTATCACACTTCTAGATGTAACTCATGAGCATAAATCTTATATTGAGTTAAAATACTTTACTTTTTCCAAACTAGTAGCCCCATGAATGGATTAGTTTTGATTTTATATTTACTTAAGTTAAGTAGTATGTTGTTTCTAGTTAGGTATCCTCTCATTTGTAATATTTTATGTATAATGGGAAACAAAAAGAACAAAGAGGTAGAAATGTTTATTTATACAATAGCAAAGAAGATATTAGATATGTGTTTGGTTTAGAGGTTGATCGAGATTATGGCTATGGTTACTATAATAACTATGTAGAGACACTAAAATTTTAACAAGTCTGGCCCATAAACCACTCTTTATGACCAAATAAATTAAATTTATTGGGTTTAGGTCTAAGTTAAATTTATTGTGTTTGAGTCCAAATTGAATTAAAAAAAACAATCTAAATACACTTCACAGTTCTTACTTAAACATTATAAATTTTTTTGAATTCTTTCAAGAAAAGCCCCTCTTGTTTAAGAAGTATGAAGCAGATATATAAATTTAATGAGAGTTTGTTTATTTGGATAGATTAATGGAAGTTGAATGATGAATGTCTTGCTTTTGAATGTCGAAAATTGTTTTAACGCTTTGATTAAGGGACTAGTAATAAGCTGATTAGGGGGGTGTGATTAGTACTTAAAAGTGTATTTTTATCAAGGTTTTATATCATCATATAGCATTTAAAGTATCATTAAATTCCTTAACTTGAGCATGTTTTATAATAACAAGTCTAATATTATAAGATATCTTTAATTTATGATAAATGCTCATTTTAAATGTAGGTATATCTCATAATTTAAAGGATTGATTGACGTGTTTAATTATTGAAATTGAGAAGACAAAGAGAGGGCTAAGATTAAATAAGAGATGTTGGTTCAATTCAAACTGGAACATCATTTGATTATTGGATCATAACTGGAGCTGTAGAACATGGATTTAGTTCAGGTTTATATGGATGGAAAGCTAAGATATAGGCCTAAAACTTTCATGAAGAGCCCAAGATTCAAAACGGTCGTTTTCAAGTTCAAATTGTAACAACAAAAGAGAAGTCGGAATCTGTTCTCTAGCCCAAACACTATTCAACCCATATCTCGAGTTCTAGAAGTCCAAATAAGCTCATTCTTATTTTCTTGGAAAGTATAGACAAGTGGCCAGAACTTTCATGAGGACGATCTGTTCAAATTCTGATGTTAGCAATGATGTTTTGTTCAAACAATAAGATAATGATTGTCACCAAGTCAAGAGGTGCCACCCATTCAATAATTAGTGATGAAATCAATAGTTTCGAATTTTAGCCTATAAAAGAAGGCATTTATCATACATTTAAACATCTTGGTGTTCAGATCAAGATCACCCTCTCTCTTTGTATTTTGTAATGTTCAAGTTTTATTAATCTCTTGTTCATATTTTTCATTTATTTTACTATACTTAGTTAACTTATATCATGTTTATGTTATTATATTGTTTATTTATGTTTTTCTTCTTCATGATGTTTAGTTAAGTTAATTTTGTGAAGGTGAAAAAGGTATACTAATGGTGTAAGAATAAATATACTATAAACTCAACATGGACTTTAATGTTTAATACTAACATGTTTTGTATTTGTTATCTTACTCACTCTTAATACCTTGCTTGTGAAATGGTTAATCTAGATTTGTGTTGTACAACCCTTGGTACAACAAATACTTGGCATTTTCATAACCTACTGTATGGTATAACCAACACTTGTGCTATGAAAGGAACTTGATTTGTTGTTAACATAAGTTATCATCATGAATACCTTACCACATTTACAAGTATTGGCATTACTCAAATAAGATATAATTAATATAATCATGTTAATAATTTATAATCCGATTGGAACCTCCTTTGTGTGTGGTTTCCAGTTGAGTAATAAAAAGAGTTTATATTATACTTATTTGAAATACCATTAGTGGATCCTCTAACCTTGACAATTATTTTATCCTTGTTTAATCCTTACATTAATATCACATCTCAAAAGTTCTCTTCAACTCCTTTTCATTTGTTGTTTATAATTTTATATAGTTCACCTTCATGTGATTCGACCCTGGTCTTGCAGGGTTATTTATTACTTCGACACTCCTACACTTGGGATAAAACATCAATCTTTTAATCGTGTCAGAAACTCTACCTTTCCAAGTCTATAAGAAGGGATTGAGATTCCACCGTATAATTAAAACATGTGATTGAAGTCTAGATCTCATTATGTGACATCTTCTAAACAAAGATGGGGAGATTACTTATCCTCATCCTGATTTAATTCTAACTCTGACTCTCAAATGCTAGTCATGGTCACCCAGGCATCACTTTTTTAGGATCATATCCATTAGATGTCTCTTAAAATAGATTAACTGAAAAGATTCATTAAGAAAAGAGATGCTCAAATCACCATATTGATGGGCTAACTAGAAAAGAAAAATCTATTTGCTGAAAGCACCTAAAGGATCAGAGACCTATCTAGGAATAATGCTCATCAAAATCCTTTAGAAAGCCAAGATGCCCATGAAAATAATAAAAGTAAAAGCAACATGATTGAACAGTGATGCAAAATACCCTTAAAGACATTGTTGGATAATCAGTGGGCTCACATAC
>Ga0325414_1000003_pt1 | contig 144035 bp, 84 predicted proteins | sample PopdelMetagenome_8_FD_206183 | JGI IMG/M metagenome (GOLD analysis project Ga0325414, IMG submission 206183) | Populus deltoides microbial communities from Bellville, Georgia, United States - Leaf-PdKOR-R3 | ecosystem: Host-associated > Plants > Phyllosphere > Phylloplane/Leaf | place: USA... | reverse complement strand
ATATCTATATGTAATATACGGTTTGTCGGTATTTTTATCGTTGTAAAATAGTGTTTAATGCCAAATTATGTATGTATTCTCTATCTACCCATCCTGCAAATACTTAAATTTATAACTGCACACAACACAATAACACTAATTCACATCACAATAATAAAATAAACAATTTCTTTTTCATTCACCAATAAATTAACATCATTGTCATTACATTGAAGTGAATTTCATCAATAAATATTACATTATAGTTTATGGCATTACATGTTCTGCACTCGGTCAACTCTGTATATTCAAGGTAGTACAACATGTAGAAGTTTGGACACATGTCGATTTTCTGTTATCCTAAACCGAGAGGTTGTATCATGAACTTAGCAATATAGAAGTTCTCTTTCAGCCTTTCCCTTCAAGTAAAATACTTATCTTCCATTCGGTAATTATGTCATAACTGGTCTCACTCAACCCATGATTTGACTTGACGTTGAACACTTGTGCAACGACCGATAATTTATTGTGATTTGTGCAACCATCTAATAATGGTTCGTCAGGATCTTTCAAAAGATTAAAAAAAAAATCGGTAATGTTTGCATTAGGTTCTTTATCTATGATTGGACATTGATTAGTATAACCCTGATTTATTCTCATTGCATCCATAACAATATTCTTATAAGAATTACTATTGTCATCTACAACTCCATGCATGTTGATAGAACTAAAAATTGACTCAATCATCCTTTCTACCATGGTACCGTGAAGAACATATAGTTCTCCGTATGTATATCAATACAAGTATTTTTCCATGAACCCTTTTTGTAGAAGATGCATTATTACAACATCTGAATCAAGAAATTTTTTATTTTTACACCTCTTGCATAGACATCTAATACCACCTCTACTAATATTTCTCATATTAGATAGTACGTAATTAATAAGACTTTAAACCTCATAACAATAATTCATTATTTGCAATCCTTGGGGTGAATATATATATGAACGATCATCCATTACTTATATCAAACTTATATAAAATAATGATGACAACATGTATTAATTAACTACGTTAACTAAATAATTTGTAAAAATATTGATTTAGCTCAAACTTATTTAATCTATTTTAATAATACTCTTAATTCATTATCAATTATCTACATAAATTCAAATTTCTACACATTTACTGAAAATTTCAACTCGACAATAAAATTGATAAAATATAAAACGGACCGTTAGATAAGTCATTACTTATTTCATCATAAAACACCTAAGTCAAAAATTCAACATAACTTTCATCAATTTACAAACAAATATAATTTTACAAAATTTAAAACAAACCCTAACATGTACAAATCATAAATTCATACAACAAATTTGTATGAGAAAAAACTATAAAACAAGTAAACACTCAAACAAAATATATATACCGCAAAAAAAAATCAACATTTTAAAATTGAGTTCAAATAAAAAAAATGGTAGATTTTCTTAATTAAATTGAAGAATCTTCAATAAAATTTGAATCAGGATACGAATACTGAAAAACTAAGTGTTGTAGTGGCCGAATTTGTTATAGGAGGTTGAATTGTGTTAAGATTGAAAGGAGGGGATGACTGTTTGTTGCAAAAAAAATACATAAAAAAAAATAAAGGAGAAAGGATTTTGATTGTTAGGTCATAAATTAAATATCATAAATAATATTACCGACATAATTATTTCATCAATAATTCTAGTAATCATTCTATCAATAAAAATATCAAATCATTGTACAATTTAACTTTTTGATGGCCATTTAAGGAAAGAGAAATTACATCCACACATTATGTTTTATCTCATTCATGAAAATGGATTTAAAGATCGATGTCCTTGATATAACGGCACCCTTTTTACATGTAAAAGAAAATGTTGGCACTAACGATAAGATGATGATATGTACAATTCCTTTTAATCATATATTAATTACTCTTGAATAATTAATTTGATTTGGGTACCGGTTCTTACACTAAAACATAACGTTAAGAAGTGTTAATTTTAGGGTTCATTGACCATAGAAAAGGTAATAAATTTGCCACAACTTTTTATTCTCAACTCAATCACGTTCTTTGCCATATTAAGTAAGGAAAACGATAGCTTTACATTATGCTAATAATTTAACTAAGCAAGAGAATTAAGCACGGGAAAGGCTGCCTTCCTTTATATATCTTCACTGATTTGAGCTTATGCTAAATTTGGGTTAGGAAAACGATAGCTCAACATTCAAATTTTAATAATTGCAATCCAATTAGTAAAGGTAATTAAATAATTATCCGGACAAATTATATAAACTATGATAATCAAGTAAAAAAGGCTACACTAGAGGATTAACTAAAATTATAACAAGAAGGTTTGTGGTCTAGAAATCCTGGCAGGGAATTCTCTGCTTTTACATTCGAATCTTTGGGTGTATATCTGTTACTCTAGCGGTGTCTTAATTATCTATCTATTGGGTTTGCAGAGTGTTCAATGAGTCTGGAAATTAGTCGTAGTGCGCGTAAATTGGCTCATACATCCCGAGTTATATATATATAAAAAAAAAATATAACAAGAATATTCCTCCGGAAAAAAATGATTACAATATATTTTACTTGTACAAATCTGCTGGGGGCAGTCATTTAAAATATCATGACATTGTGGAGAGGGTTCTCTTGTGAGAAATATTTTTATGATCTCTACGAGAAAGGTATCCCTTTCCCATCATATAATCTTGGGAATAGAAGTTCATTATACTATAAATTAATTAATGAAGCATCTAATTATATGGTGCAAAGTTGGTGGATAAGAGGAAGAAAAAATAAGAAAAGGCATCAATCATGCTGCACTCCTGTATAACGAATGTTTGCAAATGCTGAAACCAATTTTAAATGTAAATAAAATATTGGACGGACGTCAGCCAATGCCAAACAAAGCTATAAAAAATTTGGTAAACAGCAAATCCAACAAGTATTGAATGGACTCGTCAGAGATCATTTGGGTTTCAGAAAATAATGTTTGCTGAAACCCATTTTTAATGCTTTTTTCTCCATCGAGTCAACAGTTTGCACACATCATTCCACCCAATGATGAGTGCCTGTGAATGCTGCGTTTCAACGGATGACTTGAAGAAAAGAAGGTGATCGAAGTTCTAAATCCACATGATTAGTAATAAAATTAATCACATCAATATTCCTTCCTTTCTTTCTCGCGATATATCAAGCACGTAGGATCAAACTCCAGCCACATGATACTGTTCTTTGCCTTGAACAAACCATGGCGTCTGTATATGTACTGTAGCAAGAAAAACAACCACAATGCACAGTATATTGGCCTTAAACATTAACCTTTAGGGTAATTAAATGATAATTAAGGTTAAAATTAATTAGTGGTAGGCACACTATCATATTAATTTACCCGTTTAGAATTATAATAATTTCTGTTTTTAGATTTTTTTTAAAAGTGTGTCTATTTTAAAAAAAAAATATTAGATTAATGTTTTTTATCTTTTTTATGATTTTAATGTGTTAGTGTAAATATAAAAAAAAATAAAAATTTATTTTAATATATTTTTAAATAGAAAATATATCATACATTATAATAAGAAACAAACACTTAATTAATTACTTAGTTATCAAATAAAATGAATGCTGATTAATTCGATGATAATTTTTTACACTATTTTATTTATATACTTAACAAAAAGAACTTGAGTTATACACGAACCTAATCTTTATAATAATCATACCAGTTACAATATTAAGATCCATATGTATAAAACCGATTCTTCTAATAATTTTATCAAATTAAATGTGTGAAACAATAAATATTGGTAAGAATTTAAATTCTCAATGCAGAACAAGTTCTTTTTTTATTAACGAAGTATTGGTTGGTGGTTGAGACACCATTATATTATCATAAGATAAAAATACAAGTTTGATTTTCAGGAAATCATAATTATTCAAAAAAAACATTCACAAACTCCAAACAGTTACAAAAAAAAAATATAGAATTCCCAGGTAAAAAAAAAAGAGGAACATGGTTTCTTTTTAGGAATGAGAGGAGGTATTTGAACAGTTTCTCGTGAGATAAACAAAAGGTACCAGGTCTAACTCTAACTCTCCATTTGTGAATTGTTCAATGCATCTAATTAGTGGAAGTATAATCTCTGTTGTTGCGTCTATCTATTAATTATATATATAATGAGCTGCAACCAATACTAATGTCAAACCCTCTAAAATTTAATTCCCCACCTCCCTTGGGGCCACGTATATTATACCAAGATTCCAAGTATATGATCATTAATCCTCATCTCTCTCTCTTTTCCCCCCATTGTTTTCGATCTGCTCTATATATAAATACATACCATATAGTGCCTCTGTCGAGCTAGCCCACAAACTTCTTTTTCAGAAATGGAAAACTCAATGAGCTGCAAGCCAATAATCTCTTCTTCTTCTAATGAGAAAACAACTGATCATGATAGCTTTGAAGAGAGTGGTTGGACCATGTACTTTGAGGATTTCTTTGCCCAAAACAATGAAGAGGATCATAATCATGACCGATATGAACATGGTTCTTTCTCGTATGATCATGATAGGAGTCCTTCACTAGTCTCTGATGCTGCTTCTTTGGTTGTGAAGAAGTCTGCTGGTGATCATCTTGGTGAACAAGTTGTTGGGCTACCTATTAATAATAACAGAAGTTTCAAATACAGTTTAAGTTTCAAGAAAAAAAGAACCAAAGGAGCTTTGGTTGATGATGCTTTGGAGGATACTGCTAGTTCTCCTGTTAATAGTCCCAAGGTTAGAAATGTTAATCCCTTCTTCTTCTTCTCCCCCTTTATTTTTCCTCTTCTCTCGCAATCCATAGTTAGGTATATACTGGGATTTTGTTGTCTTCAATTTGTTTTTGTATATGTCAACTATCTTATATTTTTTATCAAGCATGTTGTTAAGTCAACATCTTTTCTTGAACTCTTATGTGAGTAGGTTTATGATGATATGATGATAAACCAATACAAAAGGAACACAAAACAGAAAGATAACAAGGAAATTTCACAGGTAAGAGCATCCATTTCTGAAGTTTTAATAATTTATTTTCATGCATGGTCTTTTTGGCAGGTTTTCATGTTATCTTACCTAACAGCAGGTTCTTGTGGATTTATTGTAATATAGGACGAAGGAAGTGCTTCAAGGCAGGTAGATAAGAGAAGTGATTTTGGTTTTATTGGAGGGGGAAGTGACAACACAGCACTGAAGAAAAGGGGTCTTTGCTTAGTTCCTCTGTCCATGGTAGTAAATTATCTTGGTTAAATCCACCTTTTCTCGGCATCTCTCTCTCTCTCTCTCTCTCTCTCTCTCTCTCTATCTATCTATCTATCTATCTCTGGACCGCTCTAGCTAGTACCCTGTTGTATGGCATTGCATGAACAAAAAGGATGTGATGGGATTAAGACCCGTCTTCATCTTTGTGGCATTTGATAATATATATATAAATACTGGTATTAAGTTCATGCAAAACCTTCTCTCATTGTGTATGCGAAGGGGTATGAGGAAACATCTCTGTAACGTCAGGGATATTAGCGAAATTTGAAGGCTTTTAAAGCAGAAGAAGTTTCTCCTCGTGTTCATGTTTTTGCTGCGTTTTCTGTTGTATCCCATGTAAAAAGTTGCCGCAACCGCTCCACCGAACACACACTCGATGATCTATCCTCCCGTTCCAAAATTTCTCTTGAAGCTAGCTAGCGTGCAATGTAAGGAAAGCGCTTACAGCAATATTATTCTAACTGATCTTCTAGTTAATTTTTCTTGCATATATTCTACTAATTAGTACCACTAACTTCAAATCTTTCGGTTCCTTATCTTGAGTATTTATTTGGGTTTTGCCTCTTCTTTTCTTGATAGATAGTGATATGTATTAAGTACTTTTCAACAACACCTAACAACCCCACTAATCCCCCTATAAATCCATAATTAATTCTGTTTCAAAAAGATAAGAGAAAAGGCTCCTTTATTTCTAAGGTTTACTTGAATCTCCAATGTATAAATTAATACTTTTCAAAAAGAAATTGTTTCATGGTTGAATTAATTAGAGAGGAATAAATCTAGGTTGATTCCTCCATAATCTAACTTGAAGATGAAATTGAATACATAATCCATTAAAAACCAATTTAAAATGTGCCACTGTGCCGCTAAGTTGGAACAAATTTAGCTGAGTTTGCTGTTTCATGATCACCAAAGTAATAATTCAAGCACAATAGATATATGCCGACTGCCGACATATATCATAATGATCATCGTCTCATTTGAATTCCAAATATCTCCTTCGCATTCTAACAATTTTTGAGGGAAAAACAAAGTCAAAACACATAGGATTTTTGCACTGAGACATGTTTAACCGAAAAGACATTTATTAATATAAAAGTAGAGGACAGAAAGAAGAAGAGAAAGAGGACAGAAAGAAGAAGAGAAAGAGAAGGAGAATGCGACAAAAAAAAATCATGTCCTTTGCTATGAGTTTCTGTATTAGATCGAGTGTGTTTTTGATAGATGACAAGTGTGTGTATGAGTGTGTTTGACAGTATGGTTGCGGTTGCTTTTCAAATAGCTTTTCGTGCCAAAATACATGCTAATGATGTTTTTTTATTTTTTAAAAATCATTTTTGACATCAGCACATCAAAATGATTTGAAAACACTAAAAACATATTAATTTGAAGTTAATAAAAAAATAAAAAAATTTTAAATTTTATCAAAAGCGCTTTTGAAATGCAGAAACAAACAGGCCCTATATTTGCGTGTTAATCCTAATACAAATAGAAAAATACACAACAAAAAAAAAAGTATGTCTCAAATTAGAATATGAAAATTTTGAACAAGAAATGTATGTCTCCTTGTATGGTTAAAAAATCCAATGAGGCTCTTTGATATGCCCCGCAAGTTGATTATGGGTAGAAGCACATATCAAGCTTAGATTAAAAAACGATTACACGAGAATAGCTCAATGATATGGTAAGAATACTTGTTATTCGATCATCAATGGCAACAAATTGAACTTGTAATTTTATTTTCACAATCATGTCATAAATAAAATAAAAATTAATTTCAATATATTTCATGCATGAATGAAAACCTAGATTAGCTATGAAATAAATTACTCCAAGACTGTCACACCATAAGACACGAGGAGAAAATGATAAATAATCAAGTTTAAATAATAAAAAGAAAAGTCATCATAACTATACAACATTAGCAATAGCCTTATATTCAGTCTTTGTAGAAAATCGTGCAACTATTTTCTATTTACCAAACTTCCAAGAGATATAGTTATGATTAAGATAGATAGCATAAGTACCCGTAGACTTTAAATTATCGACATTATCAATCCAATCAGAGCCATTAAAGCCATGCAGTAGGAGATTAGAAGAGATAGTAAAAGATAAGTAAAAAAAGATGTTGCATGTACACAACATAAGATACATTTAAGTACTACAAGTCAATGGTTTGAAGACAAATGCATGCTCATTGATGTTGTTTTTCACAGATTTCAAGTTCTCTTCTATATGGTACTGCATTTTCATGAAGACAATCATTTTCTGCTCCTGGTTGGTTGATGCAATGTCTTGTTGTTTTATCTTCTTGTGGTGTTGAGTCTTCTTGTAGTGTTGTTGTTGTTTTTGGCTAAGAAGCTCAAGGGTGGTTATGCTTCGATGGTTAGATGTTGTTGTTGTTATTGTTTCTTTGCTCTCCTGGAAATTGTTTCTTTTGCTGAAATTCATTTCAAATAGGTGTCTTCTATTGTTTTGTTCTCTGCTGGTTATTTGTCCTTTGTTGTGCTGATCAAGTTTCAGGTGGCTCATCGTCTGCTATGCTGTATTGGTTACTGGTTTTTTCCGGTCTTTCTCTATGCACGTCTTGTGTTTGGTTGATAATTAGCAATGTTGTACTGCCTTGCCTTTTGCTTTTTGGTTAGGTTGGGCACCTTATCACGGATACGATTCCTTATTTAACCAATGTCAGCTCCTCCTTTTCTTTTGTCCTCTCTTTTTTATGATGAGTTTGATGTTAATGTTTTGACAGAGAGCCTGTTCCCTTTTGTTTATCCTTGTATATGAACGTGTTGGTTCTCCAGCCTTGTTTTTTTTTTTTATCTTTTATATACTTACATTTCGATCAAAAAGAAGTACAACAAGTCAATGGTCCTTAAACAGAGCAAGATTGAACTAACAAACCTTATTAACAACAAAAGAAATATTTGATCATATAAAAGTAAGATATTGAAGAGAAACAATCACTAAACAATATAAAACAAAGTCAGAATAAGCAAAACCACTTTTAGAGGTGGTAAAAAGACAAGAACTAATAGCCATCAATATGAAAACTAGTTGACATCGAGACATACCTATTATATGCATAATGTAAGAGGCATAGCCAGGCTTGGAGAAGAATATCTAATAAAAAGTATATTTCATCTCAATTCCAAAAAAGTAACTTAGACAACCTAAGTCTCAAATAGAGAACTTTACATTAAAATGAGCAATCAATTAAGTTATAGAAGAAAGATCATTACATGTGATAAAGATATCATCAGCATAAACTAGAATATAGATAAGGGTAATTAAGGATTTGTTTATAAAAAATGAAGTGTCAGTTTGACACCTATAAAGTATAAAACCTAAGAAGAATTGGCAAAGCCAATCGAACAATGCACATGAAGTCAATAGAGAGATTTGTGAAGTTTTCATGCATGAAAAGAAAGGTTAAGATCAATAAAGTCAAAAGGTTGTTGCATGCAATGTTGTTAAAATCACGAGTTAACTCGTAAAATTGTATAATTTTACGAGTTAATACATGCTTATCGTGTTAAATCGGCTTAAAAACTCAAAAAGCAATAAAATCGCAGCAAAATCATATTAAATCGTTGAAATCGGTTAAAATCATGTAAAATCATGATTTTGAGCTCGATTTCATGATTTTATAAGGAATATATATATTGCATTGCAGTTACAATAACTACACCAAAAGGTCAAAAAAATTAGCCATCCATCCTTCTTTATTAACCCTAGCGGGCAATGACCAAACCTCTCTTCCTTAAAGTCCTTCAATGGTGACTGTTGACTGTTCCAAAACAAGCCATCAGTTCATCATTGCAATCTGCCTCTCTTTAACCTTCAGCCCTCTTTTTTTTTCCTTCACTCACCAACGGACGACGACATCCTCTTCATTCTTTGAATCTCCATTGACTTGTACTTTTAGGAAGCAAATCAATTAATCTGGTAAGTGATCTGCAACCTTGAAGTTTATTTGTTTATGAGGCTTCTGAATTAGTTTTCTTAGTTGATCATTACCAGGGAAACTAATTAATTTTGATATGAGAATCTTGGTGTTAAACCCTCTTACTGTTATTTCCACTCTGTGTCTATTACAGAGGATTTCTAGTTGTCAAGATGTCCGAAGAAAATATGAGCTCATTTCCAAAAAGCAGCAGAGAGTGAACTTCGCTTGTCTATTCTTATGGTGATCGAATTATTTCTATATTAAGGAGGTTTGTTTTCTTTCTTTAATTTTCTAGATTTAAATATTGAGACTAGAATTTAAATGCATTATACTAACATGGAGAGTGTGTTCTTAATATGTTATATAGATAAAGAGAAATGTAGTCCGACAGATTTAATTGTTTTGGCAAATTAAAATAATTGTCAATGTGGGGGATGGGTAGCTTGGCTTTTGTGCAGACAACTGAATTGTTTTCTCATTTGGGGTCCATTACCAGCTCTTACTTAGCTGATAAGATGGTGAAGCCAAACCACCAATTCAAGAATATAAAATTTTGTATGGATGCATGTTTTACTTTCTTTCTCCTGGATTATATGCGCTGAAAAAAAGACTATTATCTTATACTATATATATGTATGCCATTTTGAGGTCAAATTACAAGCATTTATTTTGCTTTTATCTTTTTTTTTTCTTGGGGGTTAGTGCAAAGGAATGGGTGGTTTAACAGAATCAAGTTTATCTTTCTTCATTTGAAAAATCAAACTGGTGAGTGATGACCCTTAATCTTGTCATCTCTGTTAGACCAACAGAAACAGAATACTAGAGAAAGTTAACATGTATTTTTGTCAATAGTTTTTTTAATGTTATTTTTCAACGTTGCCTATTGGCATAGTAGAATTTATAATTCTTCAACAAACACCTCCCTTAGTTGCTTGCACGACACACTCTTAAGCAAAACAAAGAAAATATGGTTAGTTGGTTAGCTGAAAATACCACTGAATTCCTTAAAAAGCCCTACTGCAGAAATATGGCTATGGCACACTCTTGAATGGCGGCTTGAGTTCTCTAATTCACTAGTTGAATTTCTTTTTGGAATAGGCTCTTCACCCGCAGAGGATTGCCTTTCGGGTAAAGGGCAGCCCTTGTAGGAGTTATTGTCAGCATAAAACCACAAAAGCTTCTCCCAGTAAAGGTTTAGTAACTACATAAACAAGTTCCAAGCATGCTTGACTAATAGTGGATAAAGAGTAGGTTCATCTATCTTTGTTGCTTACATGTGTCATGTTTTGATTACTCGTGAATAACCCAAATATTCAGATTGCTTAAATGCTGCAAAGAGCATTCAACATGCATATTCCATATCAAACATGATGAACTAATTTGAGCCTTATTGCTTTAGTTTTGTGAGTTCTTTATGCAAGCTTCCATAACCTAAATGTTTGGATTAATTACATGATTGATTTGAATTGATTCTTGAATTGCTTCCACACCAGCAAAATTGTTTGTTTTAAGTTTGTTAATTGTTAGTTAATGAAAAGTTAATTAAATTATGTATGAATTTATATTTGAACCAAGTATTTTAAAGTGCTTGAATTATGTATGAATTTTTATTTGAACCGTACATTTTAAGGTGCTTGAACTCTGTATGAAAAAAAATTTCCTTACGATTTTATGATTTTACGATCTGTTTTTACGATCAAAGTTTATTTTGTATTTTCCATGCCGTGTTAAAAATGTGTTTTTAACAACCTTGGTTGCATGTAAACATCAGTGTCAAGAAAAACATTAAAAAAGACAATATGAACATCTAACTAACGAACATACCAACCTTGAGAAATAACAATAGCAAAAATAGTATGAACTGTTGCTAGCTTATCAATTACATTAAAGGTCTTATCAAATTGAATACCTTATTGTTGATGATACCATTTGGATATTAGTCGAGCCTTATAGAGTTTAATGGACCCATCGATTTTCTATTTAATCTTGTACACTTACTTGCAACCAACAATGCTTATAGAGGCATTAAGATGAATAAAAGATCAGGTGTGATTATGAACCAATGTATCAGTTTTTGTAGTCATTATTAGATTCTATTTAGAATTTTGTTTGGCCTTAATGTAAACAAGTAGGTTTTAATAAAAGTGTAAGTAACCTTATTTAAGGAAAAATGAGAGATAGGATAGTGTTTATGTTAAGGTGGACAAAGGGTTATGGAGTGAATATGGATATGAATATATGATGGGAGATTTAAAGAAGAAAAGTAACTAGAGGAACTGTTATCCTTAACAACATTGAGATTAGAAGTAATAGGTAAAGTCTTATAGATAGATAAATGATAAGAGATAATAAGAGACTGAATTGGAGTTAAGGAATGAAAACTAGATAAAAAGATTGAAAAGGGGACCAATGATGGAGCATCATAAAGAGTCTCATAACTAGAAGACAAAGCGAAATGAGGTAAGGTAGAGGATGAAATAAAAAGATGAGGTAACAACATAGATATAGGAATGCTAATCCATGAAGGATTGACAGTAAAAAAAACAGGAACATAAGTATTATAATGACATAGATGAAACTAATAAAGTGGACTTGGCATAAAATATGAGGACTCATGGAATGTTTAATAATAAAAAATATAAACATGTCAAGTAAAGACATCTATACAATGATATCCTCGATGACTAGACTATAACCAAGAAAGAAAGATGAGACAGAGTAAAAATCAAGATTATGTTTGTTACATAGACGTAGAAACAAAAAGCATGAGTAACCAAAAATATTTAAAAATGCATAGTTAGGGTATCGTTTAAAAAGTTTTAGTAAAATAGATTGATGTTGAAGAGGTGGTGTGTATATTCAGTTGATGATAAGAATAACAGTTTTGAAGGTAGAATGATCAATACCTATACTGTTAAAATAGGAATTTAGTTTTTAAAAGTCACCATTCTAATTACTGTAAAATTATTTTATATGATTCCAAATTAATTTTCAATTAACTTTTAAAATTGAAAAAAAAAAAGCATCATAAATCTTGGATTTATTTTTTAAAGGACAAAATCAGGTATATTTAGAAAAATAATCAACAAAAAATTCATTCACTATAAAAATTGGTGAGGAACCCTAAACATAATAAAAGCTAAGTCTAAGGGAGCCAAACTAACATGCTTTGATGAATATAATGAGATCAACTGAAATTGCCTTTAATGGTAAGTTATATAATTAAAATGATAATTGGTTAAGGATGAAACTAGAATAACTTTATTAAAGAGAATTTGATGCAAGAAGCGAGAGTGTGAATGATTAAGATGAATTTGATGCAAGAAGCGAGAGTGTGAACGACCAAGATGCTGATTCCAGACTTCAGATATAGTTTTTTTGTGATAAAACACTAAGGTGGTGTTTGATTATTATCCTGAAATAGAAGGGACGAAGACAGTGGAAACAAAAATATGTTTGGTTGAAGAGACAGAGACAAATAATTTTTGTGATAAAACACTAGGGAGTGTTTGGTTTCTGTCTCTAAGATAATTTTAGAGTGAATTTTTGTACTTCCAAAATAGGAGGTACAGAAGGGACATGTCTCTAGAGACGATATTTTTATTTTTTATTCCTAAAACATCCTTGTAAAAAACTCTTAATTTCAAAATTATTCAATTAAGACACATTAGGATAAAAATATTAATTATTGTATTTTTAAAACCAAGCTCCAAGGTTGATCCAGGTCAAAGCCAGAGTCACTAGTTGAGGCTTGGGCACGGGTAGGGTTGACCCGAGTTAGTGTAATAATACAAATGGTTATTATTATAGTTTTAAATCCTAGTTTAAAAGAGTTGACACGGGCAAAGCCCACGTCACGAGTGAGGTTGATTGTTGACTTAGGTCAATATAAGGACAAAAATAATTATTATCATAGTTTTAACATCCAACTCGGGGGATCGACTTGGTGTGAAGCCTAGGTCACGTGTTAGGAGGGTCAACTCGGGTTAACCCAGGTCAACATAAAATAAAAATATTATTATCATAGTTTTAAAACTTTATTTGGGGGTGAACCTGGAGCAAGGTCCGGGTCACGGATTAAGAAAATTAACCTGAGTTGACCCGAGTCAATATAAAGATAAAAATTATTATTATTATAATTTTAATACTCGACTTGGGGGTCGACTAGGGCAAGGCCTAGGTCATAAGTCGAAAGGGTCAACATGAGTTGACCTATATCAATGTATGGGTAAAAGTGATTATCATCATAGTTTTAAAACTTGACTCAGGAGTTGACCTAAGGCAAGGTTCAGGTCACTGGTAGGGAGACCTAGGTTTTTTATAAAAAAAATAATCAAAGCAACTTTATTTTAACCAAAAAAAATCAAAAAAAAAATCAATGGGTTTTTGACCCATATTTTATCCCGGATTGACTTGGGGTTTTCTACTGGATCAGGTCAATTTAATCCTTTCTCTATTTTTTTAAAAATCAGACCAGTCCAAGCCCTAGGTTAACCCATCTAATCAGTCCTAGTTTTATAACTAAGGTTATTATAATAATATTAATTTCAAAACTCTAATCAGTTCTAGTTTTATAACTAAGGCCACTATAATATTATTAATTTCAACATTCATTATAAACTAAAGTAAAAAATATCTAATTATTTTTTAAATATGTAAGTTTGACAATAATATATAATAAAAATAAAAATAGATTTTTTCATATTTTATTATGTCTTGTCCACTATAACCAAACATGATATAAAAACAGTTATTTTATCTTGTACATCATTATTAAACACAATTCTTTATTTGTTTCATTTTCTATCTTGTCTTCTTTGTCTGTCTCTTTTGTTCTAGGATAGTATCCAAAAGTTATTTAGAGGACTCGATGCGTAGGATTGGTACTGAAGCTAGTTTAAACTATCTTTAACTATACTGGATAAACAAAAATGAATTTGGAAACTCAATCCTTGACAAGACAAAAATGATTGTTAAATTTTAGTTTAAACTATCTTTAACTATACTGGATAAACAAAAATGAATTTGGAAACTCAATCCTTGACAAGACAAAAATGATTGTTAAATTTTAAAAAAAATCTTTATTTAAAGCAAATTGTCATATAGAAACCAAAGATTTTATGATATCAAGAACATGTAAAATGGTAGGTAGTTTTAGGAAACACTAAGGTGTATGAATTAAAGTATAACCAAGATACAAGATATTAAATTTCTTACAATCACTTACTTCAAGTTGTTTGAAGTCAGTGTAGGATTCCATATAAATGAGTCATGTGGTATTTGGTGTAAAATGATATGTTGCCCCAACATTAAGATGTTATGATTGGCTATGATTTGAAAATGAGTGACTAGCTGAAGTAGCATTGGTCGAAGGTGAAGGATCTATAATTAAAGAGGCTGAAAAGTTTCTTATATGAAAAAAAAAAAACCAACACCTAAAAAGCAAAAAGAACATGATAAAGTGATATGATTACATTTATTGTATATCTAGCACTAGGCACAGGTGTCATGTGTGGTTGATTCTAACATGATTCATCCTTACAGCTAAATTAGAGTAGCAAACATACCAAGCGAGAGTAATTATAGAAAATAATTACCTTCACCGCGTAGGTAATCTATAAAATTAACTATTTATATATGTGCCACATTGTCTATATTGTAAAGCAATATATAGAGGTAGGTGCTCACACTAATAAATTGCCAAGCGAGTCATTTAGGTGGTGGTTTGTGCAAGAGTGTACCTAAATTAGTGTACCACGCAAGGAGATTCACCGAACAACCATCTTTATTTCTCCTTCCTTCTTCCTTATTTATTCTCCCTTAAGCTTAGTTGAGTCTAGGGTTTTGGGCTAGATGGGCTTCCTCATTCTTTTTCTTTTTTCCTTTATTTCCTTTTCTTATCTCTTTTTCTTCCTCTAGGGATTGGTTGGGTCAAATGTGTAGGCCTGGTCAGGTCCTATCTTCTCCTTTCTTCTTCCTTTCTTCCTTTTCCCTTTTTCTTTATTTGGGCTCGGTTGAGCCAAGTACATAGGCCTGGTTAGGCCTTTCCTTCTCCTTCAATCTTTCATCTTTCCTATTCCCTTATCTCATTCTCTTCCTTTTCTTCCCCTCAAGCTTAATTGGGTCAAGTGTGTGGGCTTTAGGCCATTTTTTTCTCTTTATTTCCTTTCATTTTCTTTTCCTCTCTTTTATTGAGTTTGGTTTGGCCAAAACACTAAATGAATTAGAGAGTTATTGAAGAATTAATGATTGAAATAGAGAAATGAGAGAGATTTTTCCTAGTGCGTGTATTACACGTGCTAGCATATGAACAAGACTAGCTATTTAATGTGGTGTTGTGGCTTTGATGATGGCCTTCCTTGTTGTTGTTGTTGTTGAATTTGTTTCGGTGGGGCCTTCCTTCTAGTGTGACTCATATTGTTGATGGAGCTTGGTTGTGTTGTGATGACTTGTTCTTCTTTTCTTTTCTTTTTCATCTATTTTTATCTCTCTTCTCCTCTGTTTCAATGCATGCTTGCTTCTCATTGTATTCCTTCTTTTCTTTTCTTCCATATCCATCGAGTTGTTTGACTTGGTTAGGCATGGGGTATTAGAGCATCTCCATAGTAAAGAGCCAAATTGATAAAATGGCTTTTTGAATAGTGTAAATATAGTTTTTTGTTTATATGCATTCCAATGGTAAAAAGCTATTTTGAAGAGCCAATTATATTTTAATATATTTTATATTAAAATAATTTTATATTATATATAATATAATCATGATGTTATTAATTATATAATTAATATGAATAATTTATAAAATTAAATTTAAAATTAATGAAGTATTATGAAAGTTAAAAGATATAATTTTAAGTTCAAATTTAAAAATTTTAAATTTTAAATTTATTTATATGAATATTTTTAATTTTCAGTTTTATATATTAGTGTTAAAATTTTGATTTTTGAAAAGTAAATTCAAAATTCAAACTTTGAAAAAAACCACAAACATTATAAATTTTTATTTTGAGATTTTTTTTAAAAAAAATCAAACTTTGAAAAATAACCAACAATATTCAAATTTTGAAAAAAATAACCATCAACATTTCAGATTTTAAGATTTTGAATTTTGAAAAAATGACCGCCAACATTTCAAATTTTAAGATTTCAAATTTTGAAAAAAATAACCGCCAACATTCTAAGATTTCAAAATTTAGAAAAACAAATCCATCTATAAATATTCTCATATACCTAAACATTTTTTCTCATCATTTTCTTCTCTCCAATCTTTATTTTATTTCATTAAAATTCATCATGAATCATTCTAATTTTAATTTTATGATGCTTTTGATTTTGATGATGACATTCCCATGTTCGCCTTTCAAGTTGCTATCGCAGTGGTTGCTGAATAAGAATCGAATAATAAAGGGCAGAGAACAGAGTATCGTGGCTCTATTCTTAGTCACAATATTGTCAATCATAATAGAAAGGAATGTAAGTTAAGGCTATATAATGATTATTTTGCAAAATTCACTGAAAGTCAATTTTGAAAGAGATTTAGGATGAGTCGTCGTCTTTTTCTTCGGATCACAAATGCAGTAGAAGCTCACAATCCATATTTCAAATAAAGGACAAATGCTCTTGGTGTTTTTGGTTTATCTTGCCTTCAAAAGGTATCTGCAACTCACAAGATACTTGTATATGGTATTCCTGCAGATCTTACTGATGAATATCTTTAAATCGGGGAAAGCACTGCGATAAAAAGTCTTAGAGATTTGGCTTTCGTCAAAGCAATTGTAGAAGTTTTTGGTGATTCGTATCTAAGGGCACCGAATGAGACTGATATTGCTCGATTATTATCAACTTGAGAGCAGCGTGGATCTCTAGAGATGTTAAGGAGCATTGACTGTATGTATTGTAAATGGGAGAAATGTCCAACTGCATGTCATGAGATGTATATTGGTCATTGTCGTGAACCAACTATAACTCTAGAGGCAGTGACTTCACAAGATCTTTGGATATAGCATGACTTTTTTAGAATGCCTAGATCATTAAATGATATTAATGTTCTTGATCGATCATCCATCTTCGCTGCACTTGTTGAAGGTTGTACTGCTCCTATCAATTATACAATTAATAGGCATGAATATACAATGGGATATTATTTAGCAGATGAGATTTATCCTAATTGGCCAACCTTTGTTAAGACAATTCCAAGGCCATTAAAGGTAAAGAGAAAATATTTTGCAAGTAAGTAAGAGTCTGCAAGAAAGGATGTGGAGCGGGCATTTGGGGTGCAATAATCTCGTTTTGTAATTGTACATGGACTTGTGCGATATTAGGATGAAGAAATGCTTGCAAATATTATGAAAGCTTGCATAATAATGCATAATATGATTATTAAGGATGAAGAAGCAATGAACATTAGATTTGATTGTGAAAGTGAAGTCAATTCCTTTATATCAGTGTCATAAGGTGAAATACCAGAACTACATGATTTTCTTCAAACTCACTATTGAATCAGGGATAGAGCAACTAGCTCTCAACTTCAAGAAGATTTGAACATTTGTGAGAACAATATGACAACGAGTAGAATCATTAGATTTTAGCTTCTTATGTTATCATAATTTCAAGTATTTTATATGTTTTTTCATTATGGTTGTTATCTTTTAAGTTAATTAATCCTACTTATTATTGTTGAGTGTTAGAAGAACTTGAAAAAAGTATTATGAATTGATATCAATTTTATAACAATATATTTAAAACAACTAAGAAATTTATACATATTTAATTAAAAATACATTACATTAAACAATAAATCAATCAAGTTAATTAAAAATTAAAACCCTTCTTTTGCATAATTTCTAACTTTCTTTTTTGCAAATACACTACAAAAATTGGATCCAAATTAGAAATATCCATTTTCATAATTTGTTCTTCTTTCTCAATCTTGTCCAATTCTTGTTTCTCTTAACTTTGTTGAATTATCATAGCTTGTTGCTCTAACATAATTTTCTTGTCTCGTTTTTTTTATCCTCAATTTCAACTAGAGTATCCTTGAATTGTTGTAAGAGATTGGTTACAATTATCTCCCCAACTTTATCTTTTCCTTATCTACGTTTAAGTCGTTCCATTGCAGCCTTTTAACCAATTGGTCTATCTTGATAGATCAACGGTCCACTATCTTCTCCTAAACTAACAGAATCAGAGGTAGATGAAGCTGATGATGCCAGACTTGTATTGGCATGACTTTTTTTATTTCTTGTTTAACCTTTGATGTTGACTTGCACACTTAAATTGCCATTTGGGTTCTTTTTTTAAGATAACCCAACAATATTCTAGTTGAAATTGTTTGCCAACACAAGAAGCATATATTTGTCGAGCATCATTAATTTGGTTAAAATTAGAAAAATTTAACAATGTTAAAATATGTGTTAAACAATTTAACATGGAAATGAATATTAAAATTACCCTTGATTCTTCGGTCATTCCACTTTGCTTACGATTTTTAATTTGAGCAACAAATCCAACAAATTTACTGACTTCTCTATTTATTTATTGCCATCTACTTGAGATGCTTATTTGGAAATGATTATTCAAGTTTTCTTCATTCTCTACAAAGTAAGCATGTACTTGAGCCCAAAATTGTTTTGTTTGTTGTTCAACTCCTGTAATTGGATCTTTGCTTGTATTTAACCATGCAGACACAAGTAAACAATCTTCCTCCGGTGAGAACTTTTTACTTCTATGTGTTTTTTTATTGTATGGACATTTAAATTCGAGTATGTTAAGTTATCAATTAATTGATTAGAATCACTTGGTTGAGAGAGAATATCTTCTAACTCGCTTAAAAGAAGGTTGGTAAAGGAGCTTGGAAAATTTGAATCCATCTACATTAAAAAAAAAAAAAAACTCAAGTTAGAACCTCATAAGAGAGTGTAAGGGAAGCTCATATTCGATGTCTAGCAATTTTGTAGTTTCCATAAATGTGAATTAATAATAAGTATTGCCTCCTACTTATTCTAACATTAATCTGATCATACAACCATTAGAATTTGGCCATCTTTGGAAACTAAAAGAGGATTGATATACTGGTTTGGTTGCATTTCCAATAAAACAAAATATAATTGACCCCGAATTAAAACAGACAATCAAGAATAAATTTAAGATATGTCACTCTATGTTTTCATCAATACTAGACACCACCATTACTTCCTCTTAATTTTTTCATAGACAACAACATATAAGAAAACTGTCTTCCTTAACCCATATCAAAAGTATAAAATAACAAAGAAAGAAAGAAAGCAATCATCGCAAATAACAAATTAACATCAAAAGGTCTCAAGAATCAAGAGATAAAAAAAAAGAAAATAAAAAAAAGTATTTAAGCAAGCATTCTTTTTGGTTTCAACTAATTAACATAGCAGGGACACAACTGATGTTATTAATTAATCGGAGGACAACTGCTTCTTGTTTTTCCAAACCACAAAGAAGCTGAGGCACAAGGCTTTGAGATTTGCAGGTTTTTTTTTTTGTTCTATTTTTAAATTAGGAAACCAAGAAAAGAAATGTTGGCCAACAGATATATATACTTTCTCTTGCTTTTGGTTGTTCTATAGAGAAGTGTAGAAATGACATTTTAGAGCAAGAAAAGATATTTCAGCTATTCATATAGATATCCTGTTGGAGTTGTTAAAACTAAAAATAATAGGTAAAAATATTATTTTTTTTTAATTTTAACTATCCTATTGACTCCCGCGTTGGAGTTGCTATTAGACCTGGTTGGGCTTACAGTGTTAGGCCTGTTAGTCTTAGTTGAGACTAATTTATTTATTTTTTTTCTTTCTCCTCATCTTTTCCTCTCCTTTTTCTTTTTAATATTAGTTTGGGCCCAATCGAGCCCTATTCATTTTCACCTCCTTCGTATATCCGCCGGCTACTCTTTATTGCCTAAGTCAATTCCCAAATTCCAATATGCTATTCAATGAATCCACACAAAGAAACAAAAAAAAAGAAGAAGAGTAAGGAACACTTCATATTCATGTGTGGAAACTTGGAGGCAGCAAACAAAAACACAGGGTCTTCTTTTGAACATATAGCAGGAGCCTTAATCTCGGAATCAGAAAAATCTCCCTCAAATCTCCAAGTCCCCATATGCCTTCTGATCATCAAACAAATACTTATCCTCACCTTTATTAAGTTTCAAAAGGCAATATTTCTACGAATATGAAATGTATTCAAGACATGAAAGCACATGGTGATGGTACGGGACGCACGTGATATTCCACTCCACTATGCTTCCATTCATTAATAAAAACATATATATATATATATATATATATATATATATATATATATTCTGCAATGCTCGAGTGGCTACCAGAACAAAAATAGTACAATCAAAGTCATTTCCATTATCCCTCCTGATGAAGGCACCAAATGACATTAGCCCCCACTTCATTTAAAGGTGTCCGTGAGTACGGTTATTAATGTTTTTAAAAGTATTTTTTATTTGAAAATGTAATAAAATAATAATTTTTTTATTTTAAAAAATTATTTTTAACGTTGTTATATTAAAATAATATAAAAATACTAAAAGTTATTAATTTAAAGTAAATAAAAAATTAAAAAATATATTTTTAAAACACAAAAATAAATATATCCTAGCATTGCTTCATGTCCTAATATCCTACTCGTCCTGACCTTTGTTCTTGTTTGCATCTTTCTTGGCAGCTAGGAATGAATCTAAATAATAGATTTAGCATGTATTATATAAGGTGATCTAAAGTATTTTTTATTTAAAAATACAATAAATTAAAGATATCATACCATAAAAAAAAAACATAACAAAATATATATTAATTTTCAATCCAAATATATCTTAAAAAAATGCAAAAATAGCAACACTAAATATGATATAATGCGAAGATATTTTAATCTCGTCGGCATCGTGGGAGGGTGTAGTATGATACCACGACACCATATTGAAAATTATTACAGAAATATATATATTTTCAAGGTGGAAGACAAGAGCTTTGACTAGGGTGCTTTCGGCTGTTAAGACATGCACAAGAAAAGAGTTGGCATGTGATTTTTGCTGTTTGATGTTACCCCACCACAGAAACTCATTTTGATCTTCTTTCCTTCGCATGATGGAATGAAAACAAAACAAACAACTCATTTTGATTTTACCCCACCATGATTGGTCATGGCGTTGGTGTTATCCTTTAATGGCAGGGGCGATAAGACTGCTGACCACTCATGCTATGCAAGAATGCAACCTTTTGTTTTCTGGATGGTTGGTGGTGTGGTTGCGGGTGTTTTTTAAATAATATTTTATGTTAAAATATGTATAAATAATTTTTTTTATTTTTTAAAAATTATTTTTGATATCAGCACATTAAAACGATCCAAAACATACAAATTATATTAAATTTTAGCAAAAACAAATTCAAATTTTTTAAGAACGCAGCCGCGGCCGCGTTCCCAAACATGCTCTAAGGGTGTGGTAGGTAATGTTTTTTAAAATATGTTTTGCTTTAAATGTATTATAATAATATTTTTTATAAAAAGTTATTTTTGATATTAATGCATGATCTGAAAATATCAAAAAATATTAATTTAAAATAAAAAAATAAAATAAAAATTAATTTTAAAAAAAACACTTTTAAAACATAAAAATAAATAGACCTTAAATAAAGGAATGGATGTGTCCTTTTTGCACACCTATATGATTGTGTTTATTTGTTTTTGGTTTATTTTTTATTTTTTTCTTCAAATTATTTTTTTAATTTTAAATTGGTTTAATATGTGATATTAAAAATAAATTTTTAAAAATAAAAAATATTTTAATATATTTTTAAATAAAAAATATTTTAAAAAATAACTACTTTATCGGATACTCAAACCTTTCTAGAAGAACATTACCGTGTAAAACCTTACTAGTTTTTTTGAAAAGAAAAACTCAACTTTGTACGAGTAAAACTAAACTTCTAATTAATAAAAAAAATGATTTTTTAATTATAATTTTAATATTGTGGTAATTTTATTTTTTAAAATAATTTTTATTTAAAAAAATATCTACTTATGTCAATATGTATATATATATATCTATATATATTTTTTCAATTGAAATTTACTTTTAAAAAACACTTTATGCTACTTTTGGTAATTTTATATTTATAGAAATAGATTCTACATCAAAATCAAATATATTTAAAGTAAATAGATTCTATATAATTTTTAATACACATTAAATAAACATTGAGATTAAAGGTCATCAGATTGGCTACTTGCTTGTCTCAAAGAGGTAATCCGAACTCCGAACTTCTTAAACCCATAATTATCACGTTATGGCAGCTTCTTTTTCCCGAACCAAGCATAATGATATTTACGTGCAAAATAAAAAATGTAAGGCCCAAAATTCAAGAGGGTCAAATACGGCAATTTAGATTTAAAGAAAACAATAAAGAAAGAAGGCTTAGGCCCAAATACAGCCCTGCAGTTTTTTCACTCTAGGCATTTTGATGGAAATGTACATGAATGTCCCCACTCCCAGTGTTCAAGGCTTTATTTTTGGACGGATTGGTTTTCTATTTTAAAAGTATTTTTAAAACAATTTAAGATATTTTTTTATTTTAAATTAATATTTTTATATATTTTTAGATTATTTTAATATGCTGATATCAAAAATAATTTTTAAAAAATAAAAAAATATTATTTTTATATATTTTTTAGTGAAAAACACTTTAAAAAACAACCATAATTACATTTTTAAATTGACTTTATCCGCTTCCGTGAAAGCTATGTTTAAGATTAAATTTTATTTTGTAAAATTATATTTTAATATTATATTAAATAATTTAAAAAATAAAAGTAGAAAGGAATAGAATTTTATTGATTCGGCATAAAAATTTAAAAATTTTGATACGGTATGAAATTATCAAAAAATATTATATATAAATTAAACTGAAAAAAAAAAAAAAAACATTTTATTTTTAATAAATAAAACAAAAGAACACAAGTATCAAACAAAATCATTCTACAAGAAATCTATGCAAAATAAGTTTTTAAATTCAGTGTCGGTGTCTTGCTTTTGAAGCGGCAAGCTTCGTTTTAAGAGAGAAAAAAAGAGAGCTAAGGCTCTTCCTTTCAAGGTCAAGCACATGTGGGATCCCAAGTAGGGGTGAGTATTTTTGGTTCGGTCCGGTTTTGAGCCAAATAAATAATCAAATCAAAATTATTATTTTTTAAGTTTTTAAACTGAACAGAACCGAAAACCGGTTCGAACCAACCATATTCGGTTCGGTTCGGTTTTTTTCCTTCCAAACCATTTAAACCGATTCGTCTTATTTCTATTTTCATAGTTTTGTGCCTATTTTCTGAGAAATCTTGGCTTACTCAGCAAGCTAAACAAGATAATATCCAGAAATCGAACCTCAGCGTTCTTTTTGTTAGATCCTTGCTCATAAATTAATCTCTGCACAAAAGATACACAAACCAAAAGGAAAGAAAAGAAGCCATTTGACTGGAAAAAAAAAATAAAGATCAAAATATATGAATTATTCAAATGTAAAACCAGAACGAGAGGAAACCAATTGCAAATTTTTACACAGATTCACACCATCTGTTAAGCGTGTGGTGTTTTTATACTTGGTTTCTTCAATGAATAACCAAACCCGATGTCCAATCTTCTACTGGTTTGACATAACAATCTTCTCACAAGACCAACATCAAGAAATCAAAGAAAAACCTTTTACTGGTTTGACATAACAATCTTCTTCAGTTACATGGGTATGAAAAATGACATAACAATTACAATATCAAAAGCAAAAGTAAAAGTAAAGAAAGACGTGCCTGAACTAAAAGAATTAAAATCAAAAATGAAAAAAGATGTGATAGGAAGACAGATGAGTATGAAGCAACAGAAGCCTAACAATTGTAGGATGTGTATTGTGGAGTATAAAGGAAAATCAGAGAGAAGAGAAAGTGAGAGACGCTAAGAGCAAAAGGAGGGGCGGCTGTCTGAAGAGAAAGTTACTTTAGGTTTAGGGTTACAAAAAAAAGTCATATTTATACTTGTTTTTTTTTTAAGTGTTGGTTTGGGTGAACTGGTTCGGTTCGGTTCGATTCAATCGGTTTCAGACTTTAAAAACCAAAATCGAACCGAACCGGATTTTTTTTGTGGTTTTTTAATCGGTTAATTCGGTTTTTTTTCGGTTCGGTTTTTTTGGTTGTTTTTTTCTCGGTTTTTTCGGTTTTTTTGGTTATTCAGTTTTTTTGCTCACCCCTAATCCCAAGAACAGGTAAAAGATGGTGCAGATCTGAAAACATTAGCTGAAGATCATTCGAAACAGATCCCGCATCAACAGCGTGTGATTACTTTTTGTTTTTGTATTTTAAAAATATTTTAAAAAAATAATACTTTTAAAATTAATATATATTTTTTTATAATTTTAAAAAATAATCATCACTATACTTTCAAATTACTTTCTAATAATACAAATTATAAAGAATAAAAAGCACTAACCCTGAGAGGTGTAGCTCACTGTTCAGATCCTAGTTTTACTCCCTAATTATCATTAGTTCAAGTCTCACAAACCTAAGAGTCATTGGAGGCTTACATGGTCGTTAACTTTAGGGCCCGTAGGATTAGTCGCAGTGCGAGCAAGCTGATCCAAGCGCTCACGTTAATAAAAAAAAAACAATGCTCATGAAAATATTTTGCTGTGGATAAGAAATAAAAAAATGAGAGTGAATATATATCAGCATAAAAATTATAAAAATTCTCTATTCAATTAATGTTTTTTAATTAATACTTTCTCATTTTTGTGTCTGCTTATCTCCCATACTGTAAATATCTAATAACAACAATTTAAAGTACTCTACGTCAAAAATAAAAGCTTGGGTTGTTGCTAGTAATAAGGCCCGTTTGTTCACTGGAAAGTAATTTTTTTTTGAAAGTGAATTTCGAGAAAGTGAATTCCAGGAAAGTGAATTATTTTCTTATGTTTGGTAGTGTAATGGAAAATAAGTTGGAAAACACTTTCCAGTGTTTGGTTATGTCATGGAAAATGACCTGGAAAATTACTTATTAATGTTTTATTTTTCTCAAATTTATTAAAATAATGAGGAACAAATCTTATAAATTAAAAAGTTGGATGAGAATGAAATTAAAAAAAATATATAATTTCATAAATTATCTCAAATAAAATAAATAATAATCAAAATAATAGAGATCAAATCTAAAAAAAATGAAAGGTGAAGAAATTAAAATAATAATAATTAATATTTCATAAATTATTTCAAATAAAATAAGTAACAATCAAAAGAATGAGGATCAAATTTGATAGATAAAAAATTTCAATAAAAAAATGATAAGGAAAAAGCAAATAACAATTATAAAAATAAGGACCAAAATTAATATAAAAATTAAATTTTAAGAGATGAAATTGAAAAATAAATATTCAAAACAAAATATATATAGCAATCAAAAGTTTGAGGACCAAATTTGATATAATCAGCAAATAATATGACATTTCTAAATTTTTCACAACTTCCGGAAAGTGTTTTCCACTCAAATTTTTCAGGAAAACACTTTCCTAGAAACCAAACTAAATTTTTCTTTGATTGGAAAGTGTTTCACGTTGACCAACTTTTCTAATAGCAAACAAATACAGGAAAGTTTGGAAAGTGGTTTCTCAAAAACCACTTTCCGGGAATCAAACATAGCCTAAAGAATAAAATGCCATCAAAGGCATAACAATTTTTGCTAGTTTAAAATTAAAGATTCTATAAAACCGGAAAAAAAGAAGAAGAAATCTTTTACATGATGATAGAAAAAAATATTATGTTTTTTCTAATCTTTTCAGATGATATTTTGAATTTATATGCACATTTATCACATAGTTTATCTTTCCTTAAAAAAAAATATATAGTTTGCAAGTTTTTTTAAATATATAATCCTTGCAATATTAAAATGAAAGGTAGGGGTTGCCTTAAAAAAAAAACAGTTATTTTCTATTTTAGTCCACAGTTCATCTACATTCCATGCTGGATCATCAATCACGCCAGATTATTTGAGAGTATGATTGTGGTTACTCTTTAAATAATTTTTCATGCCAAAATATATTAAAATGATATTTTTTTTTATTTTTAAAAAATTACTTTTGACATCAGCGCATCAAAATGATTTGAAAACACTAAAAACATATTAATTTGAAGTAAATAAAAAATAAAAATAAATAAATTTTTTCAAAAGCACTTTTGAAACGCATGTTGTTGTAACATGATCCTATATGATTAACTTTTGAAACTAGAGGGACTATGCACATAATTATAAATCAGACTAAGTATATGTTTTGTATTGTGGTGGAGTGTACTTTTCAAAAGTATTTTTTTACTTAAAATATATCAAAATAATTTTTTTAGATTTTTTAATTGGATTATTCTTGTATGAAAAGTGGATTTCTTGAAGTTAAATTATTTTTTTATATTTGACAGTGTCATAAAAATTAGGTTAGAAAATATTTTTCAATATTAGGTACTTATGCTTATTAAAAAAATAAAATTAAAAAAAAATCTAATCTTATAAATTATTTCAAATAACATGAATAACAATAAAAAAAATGGAAACCAAATCTAATAGATAAAAAAAATTTAATTAAGAAAAAAATAAGAGAAAAACAAATAACTATTGAAAAGATAAAGACCCAAGTTAATATAAAAATCAAATTAAATTAAATTCTAAGAGATAAAATTTAAAAAATTCAAAAACAATATGGAAATAAAAAGATTGAGGACCAAATTTGATATAATCAACAAATAATAAGACACTTTTGAGTTTTTTTACAATTTTTAGAAAGTATATTCCTCTAGAATAAAAGAAAAATATTTTCCATAAACCAATCTAAATTTTTTTTTGATATAAAATTATTTTTTATCGAGTAATTTTTTTAATGGTAAATTAATATGAAAAAGTTTGAAAAATAATTATTTTTCAAGATTATAAACCTAATAGAATGGGTAAACAAATATATTAGAAGAGAAATAAAAATTAATTATTTTTGTCTTTAAAAAATTATTTTTTATTAAAAAATTATAACATTTCAGTACAAGGAATTCATTTTGTAATGTTTCTTTCCCCTAAACAATGAATGTTTTCATAGCACTGATTTTTTGTTTTTCAAATATATGGCATATATTGTAAACTATAATTTTATGAAATTTTGTTGTTCATGAACGTGTGAAAAATATCAATTATATAATTAATATTGAATTTTTGTTATTAAAAAGATTTCAAACCTATGAAATATAAAACACAAAGCCTCTTATTTTCAATTAAAAAAATACAAAGAGAAGGAGATTGGCCTCAGCCATCCCTAATCATAGTTATTAAACTTAGACCGGTCTGGTGGGTTGACGGGAGATCCAGTTGATCCGGATGCTGAATCGATCTGGATTTGTCAAAAGATCGGTCAGTGTAACGACCCGGTCAAACCCGGTGAGACCCGGTATTTTTTTATAAATGTGGGATTTGAAATCCATTAGTATATATACTCTATGTTCCCAAGAAAAAAATTATGATTTTTCAATATGGGATAAAAAACTTTTTAATTTAAATACTTCAACTTGAAAGGATAAGATAATATCAACCCATTAGTATATATATATTCCATGTTCCCTAGCAAAAAGTTATATATTTTTTTTTAATGTGGGATTGGAAACCTATTAGTATATATACTCTATGTTCACAAGAAAAAAACTATGTTTTTTCAATGTGGGATAAAAAACTTTTTTGATTTAAATATTTTAACTTAAAAGCTTAACATAATATCTTTTTAATGTGGGATAAAAAAATTTAAATATTCTTTTAAACTTCATTATTTACAATATATATAGCCTATATTTACATGAATTTTTTCTTAATTTTTTCATATAAAATATTAAAATTTTAATTTTTTTTTAAATTTTTCCGGGTTGATCTGGGTTGACCCGAGTTGACCCATGAAACCTGAAACCCGGGTCCTTGGCCGGGTCAACCCCCAAGCCGGGTTTAATAAATGTGTCCCTAACCCCGATAAGCCACCAAAAGTAGGGTTTGTTTGTACATCGTTTTAGTATAGGGAGTAATCTAACTAACCACTTAAACTTGGAGGACTTCACGCGTACTCAGCCCTACAGAGTATACCTAGTTACGGTAACACTGTAACAGTAACCCCTCTCAAAAAAACGAAAAACACACCTAAACCAATTTGTTTTTTCTTAAAAAAAAAAAACAGATCTTAGCGCTCATTTCTTGTGATTTTAGTGCTTATATTATATTTTCCCTGATCTTCTGGATTTGTCTGCGAGTGATTGAAATCAGCAGTCATGGTTTCAACGAACAAGCTCAAATCCGTCGATTTTTACAGGTCCGATCGATCTCCATTTCTTCAAAGATTTCGCTTTATATTATGAATCTGGAAGCGTTAAATATCTGTATCTATTTTTTATTTAGCTTATGAATGAGGTTTGTTAATGTAGTAAATAAAGTATGTGTATGTGTTGATTTTTCAGGAAAATTCCTAGAGATTTGACAGAGGCATCGTTATCAGGTGCAGGATTATCGATAGTAGCTGCCCTAGCTATGGTGTTTTTGTTTGGAATGGTATGTAGCTTCTTCTCTACCACTTTTTCAGTACTAAATACGCAGATTGCTGCTGCGTTTTAATGATTATTTTGATTTGCAGGAACTTAATAATTATTTAACTGTCAACACCTCTACATCTGTGATTGTTGACAATAGTTCTGATGGAGAGTTCTTACGTATTGATTTCAATCTTAGGTAATTTTATGTTTTTTATTTTTCATTATTTAAATCTTGCCTATGCCATGTTTCACTCTCTGCATAGGAATTCTTTCCATTGAATTAAGGTTGTTTGGATTGAGCATATGATTATTTCATTTTAAGCTGAGGTCTAGAAGAGTATTATTATTTTGGGATTTATCCCTCGTACAAATGCATACCAGGAGTTGCGTCGCTGCATTTGGTGCACAGTAGATAAGCAGGATGGGTATCATTTCTTTGACCTATGGTGAAGATGTTTTTGTTTTTCGATAAGTAGAGGGGAGTTGGTATTATGTACATAGCTGATTGCAGTGTCCGGACATGGTGATACCTAGGCCTTGGTCTCTAGTTAATGTAGTGTTTAGCTTTTGGGATTTTGTCAGGATTTGTGATGTTAGGCTGCAGTTGTTGTTCAAGTGGCAATTTTTTTTTCAACTTCTTTTGTTTCAGTTTCATCTAAGAGGTCTGGTTTTATATTGCCCCTCATGTGCTTAACTTTGAACTTGACCTATAGGTGTGAACCTAGTTTCGACTGTCAATCTGTTTTTGTTTCCTCTTCAAAGCTTTTAGGTTTGTGGCTGATTTTTTTCACTGTAATGCTTTTGTTTCCTCTCCAAAGCTTCAAACCTCTAATGATGCTGTAATGCTTTTCCTATGTAAAGTTCTTGGCTTTACATAAGTAATTGTTAATCTTGTATTAAACTAGCTGACAGATAAATTTTCTTTTTAATTGTAGCTTTCCTTCACTCTCATGTGAATTTGCATCGGTTGACGTGAGTGATGTGTTAGGAACTGTAAGTTTTTTCTATCTACTGTTGTGTTTCTTCAATTTAGTTTTATGAAAATGATTATTTATGTTTTTTAAAAGGCTTTTTTATAAATTATTTTTCATTTTGTGAAAGTGACTTGGGTGTTGACAGGTGATAGCTGCCCAAGACTTGAGAAATTATGGTTCTCTAAGTTTTTAGATTGGTGATAAGCTGGAAAAAAAAAAAAAAAAACAGAAGTAGGTGCCTTTGGTTTAGTAGGATTTCATTGAAAAGTAAAATAAATTGACCAAGATGTCCACAAAGCTATCCTCACATGTGAGTGGAATCATGGAAATTTATAGAGATAATAATTGTTATTCCTCTTGTACTCCAAGATAAATTAGAATGCCATTTTTGCTTTGCCTTATCTTTTTTTTCTTCTATTTAGGGTGCAGGTGCAATTTTCTTCTCGACAATTTTCCCATATTTTTTTAAGTTTGATGTTCACTGCATGCTTGCATTGTACAATATGGTGAAATATCCTTGAAATTATTGAGCTTGGTGTGCGCCCTTGTGGTTCATGATCCCTGCTGCCAATTTATTTTCTGAACACATTATTCTGGACTAAAAGTTTTCATTCTTTTTTCCAGAACAGGTTGAATATAACAAAAACAATCCGCAAATTCTCAATTGATCATGATTTGAAGCCCACTGGATCTGAGTTTCACTCTGGACCAGTTTTGCATCACATCAATCATGGAGATGAAGTTCATGAAGAAGGCAGTGAAGGTTCTGTATCACTCAAAGCTCATAATTTTGATCAATACACGCATCAGTAAGTTGCTGAATTTCAATTTACAGATGTTTGTTAGATTCTGTATTTGGAAGATTTTCTTGTAGTGATTTTAGTGATACCTTTGTTTGACTTATATGGAGTACTTTCTTCTCAGGTATCCAATTTTAGTTGTCAATTTTTATGCTCCTTGGTGCTACTGGAGTAATCGCCTGGTAATTTTACAATGTCCATTTATTGCTTAAAGTTTAGTTTGAATATTGGGATAGAAGACCATTTGGGGTGTCAGATTAATAGATTGCACATCTTTTATGATTTTTGCAATGATACAGCTTCTGAACCTAATTTTTACAAGCAATACACTGCATATTTAGGTCTAGGTGTATTTGAAATTGTCCAATGAGCAATGTCATGTGATCTTAGTGTCAGGAGACTGCTCTTTGATGTTACTGAGAGATAGGAACTTATAGATTCATGATAATAAGCTCATACTCTGGGCGTTTTGTGACTTTAAATGTCTTGATAAAATCATCTAAGGGTTTCAAATTTTTTGTCTTATTGTTTGTTGTTGAATAACTACTCAGTTATACTTGGCAAAATCAAATTGAACCCATCCTGCATAAATACAATGATGACTGGTGGACTCAGTGTTTTGCTTTCTTCTTTGCTGACTATTTTCTCTTGTTTCAGAAACCTTCATGGGAAAAGGCAGCTAAAATAATAAGAGAGAGGTGTTTTTCTTTCCTACTTTTACATTTTTTTTCTCCCTGAAAATATAGACAGAGCCTTCATTTGAAGTAAATTGTTCCTTGATTTGGCATTATGTTATTTAATTCCCACAATGTACATACATTTTATCAGGTATGATCCAGAAATAGATGGGCGGATTCTGTTGGCTAAGGTTGACTGCACTGAAGAAGGTGATCTGTGTAGGAGGTATTTTCTAGATCAATGTTTCCTGACTTGTAATTTGATTTCCGTTGGTGAGACAAAGTGGTAATGGGTTTAGCATTTGGGGATAGCATTTCTATTCTGATAATGTAGCTAATAGATTTTGAAATTCATGATGCACTTCTAGTTTAGTGTGTACGAAAAATGCTGCATTGCTGTAATGTGTTGAAAGATTTCTTCCAACTCAATATTAATTACTGTCTGTTCTTAATGTAAGTATTTTTCCATGAATTTTCAGGAATCACATACAAGGGTATCCATCAATTCGTATTTTCCGCAAAGGAAGTGATCTTCGGTAATATATTTTCATCTATACTCTTTGTATGCTGTTGATGATTATCTTTCACTTATGTTGGATGTTTTCTTGGTGCATTTTTATTTTTAAGGCAATTGGAATGCATATTTGCTCTTTAAATTTACCATTTGAGGTAAATCTATTTTTGTAAACTTCTGTATTCTCTTCTGTTTATTTAGGAGACTTTCTTTCTTTCTTTCCTTTTTGTAAGGAAAATTGGATTTAAAATGTGGAAACAAGGGCTGGCTTCTTTATGGACATGAGTATATGCAAGAAGCTAAACAAACTAATATCATTAAAATTGACAAAACCCTGGAAAGAAATATGAATAAAAAATCAAAAGGTGCACAAGACAAGAAATGATAATGACCTATCTCTTTAGCAAGCATATAGATATCTTGAGATTTTGAGATGCTTTGATACAGTCTTAGATATGAGATTGACTTGTAATCATTTAAAGATTGTCTAATTTGTTTGGTCTTCCTTGGTTTTCAAAAGTGAATGTGAGGCGGAAATAATTAGGTAGACTGAGCCTCGAAGTGGTGTGTATTGCATTCGAATTAACTTTTTCTGTTTTGTTGGGTACAACATCCCTCCATGTAAATTTAATTATCTACTATCCTTGACATAGTTTTTGATACCCTGTTTTGAAGTCTTCCCTCAATTTCATATACTTGGTGGCCAACACCAATTCCTTCGTAAAATTTAACCTTCTTCTTTAAATCAGTCAAGTTGAAATTTCCTAATCAAGTTCTGCTACGTCCAAAATGCAACACTATAAAGATTGTCATATATAAGCTAAGAAACAAAATATCAGAACAAAAATGGAGGGTGGAATGAATATACTCCTTTTTGTAGTTTCAGGTCCCCCTAACATTCTCAATCTTCACAGCATTTTTTAACACCTAAGAAAAGGCTGCTTACAGCAATAGATGTCAACTTCTGCTTTGATTTATTGCTGAATACAACATTTTTGTGTCCTATCCTTTTCCTTTCTTTAATATCTGGCTTTGTATTACTGCTTTGTTGGCTAACTTTGGTATCGGGCATTTTCAACTGTCACAGGGATGACCATGGACACCATGACCATGAATCTTATTATGGAGATCGAGATACAGAGAGCCTGGTTAAGGTATGAACACTTCTCTTTTTCCTATTTTAATGTGCAAACTTGGGCTGTTCATGATAATTGATGCAAACCTGGCATACTTTCTATTATCCCTTGCAGACAATGGAAGGTTTGGTTGCACCTATTGCAATGGAATCTCAAAGGCATGCTTTGGAGCATAAACCTGAAAATGCAACAGAGCATGTTAAAAGACCAGCTCCTTCAGCCGGAGGATGTAGAATTGAAGGATATGTGCGTGTAAAGAAGGTAAACCTCCCATTCTGCATGGAAATCAATGAGATAGACCCTATGGTTGCTTGTAGATATGCTGCATATTAGTTGATGATGGACATGATCAAAATTAGTAAACAAAATGACAGATCAATAGTCATTCAGCCATCCTCAGATTCTCACAATATTGTGGTCATTTTGTGGGTCTCTAAATTGATCCTAATAGGAAATATTCAGCATTACTTTTGGTAAGTTCTTGGGTTTTAAAGTTGAGCTGTAATGTGCTCTGCAGGTTCCAGGCAACCTCGTGATCTCAGCTCGCTCAGGAGCCCATTCCTTTGATTCTGCTCAAATGAACCTGTCACATGTCATATCCCATTTCTCGTTTGGTATGAAGGTTTTGCCCAGGGTAATGAGTGACGTGAAGCGTTTGATACCTCACATTGGTCGAAGTCATGACAAGTTGAATGGCCGATCATTTATTAATCATCGCGATGTAGGGGCTAATGTCACTGTAAGTTGTCTCTTGCAAGTGGTCCTCTAGATTCATTATTTTATTTATTTCTGTAATGCTTAATGCATGCTTGGCCATAACCAATCAGCATTTCAATGTGCCTTAGTTCGACATCTCAACTACACTAACATCATTTACATGCATGGGGACAGGATGGGCTTAGAATGTAGATTCCTAATTTTTCTTCATATGGATGCATGAATGTGCATGAATATACAATGGACCCACAATATGAAATTATTCATTTAGGATTTCATCTTGGATCACAACCATTTTAAATGTACAAATGGTGAAGAGAATGCAGGTCCTAAGCAGGAGTTTTGTTAGGGTGAGCCAGTGATGGTTGATGGATTAAATGTGCTTGTTCTTTGTAATGTTAATCATGGTTGTTGCCATCAATATATGTTTAAAATAGGACATTGATTCTTTATGTTTGAGATAAATTCATTCTTGTTCCTGATCATAAAATCTCGAACCACCTATGTCCTGTGGGCTGATGAATGGATATAATTCTAGACAATGTGATAACCTTGCAATTTAAGGATATCTTAACATTCAATTCCTATAACATGATAATTGCAGATAGAGCATTATCTCCAAGTTGTTAAAACTGAGGTGGTTACAAGAAGATCTTCAGCTGAGCACAAATTAATTGAGGAGTATGAATATACAGCTCATAGCAGTTTGGCACAGACTGTCTACATGCCAACTGCAAAATTCCATTTTGAGCTCTCTCCCATGCAGGTTCAGTAATAAATAAATAAAAATTGATTCGTCTTTCTCTTTTATTATTATTGGACTGGAAGACTATTCGTTGTGTTTTCTCTGCTTTTGATATCTCATTTGTTTCTGACACTTTTTTGTTGTACTTCTGATATCAGGTTTTGATCACTGAAAATCCCAAGTCTTTTTCGCATTTTATCACCAATGTCTGTGCCATAATTGGAGGTGTCTTCACGGTTCGTATTTAAATTTGTGTTTCTTTAGTCTTTCATCTCCAGCCACAAGCAGATGCAGTTTCTGATAGTTTTTCTCTGTGTTTCAGGTGGCTGGTATATTGGATTCAATTTTGCACAACACATTTAGAATGATGAAAAAAGTAGAACTGGGCAAAAATTTTTGATAGGAAAATGAAATTTGATGTATAAATTCTGTTTTGATACTCCTTTTTATTTAGCAAGGATTTGATTAGAACAGTTACGGTATTTACCTGGTACTTGAATTGTTATAAGCTATTCTAATTGCTAATACAAGAAATTTTCCATGGCTCTCTACCTAGGCTGTTTGACTGCTTGTTCTTTCTTTTCTTTTCTTTTTCCTTCTAGTTGAGGAATAGATCCCCCTTGAAACAAGAGTATGTTTCAATTGCATGTGTCCATGATCAAGCACAATGGATATTGGACCTGCAGCCCTCCCCCTCTTTCCTCACCGCCTCGCCGAAAATGGGAATCATGTGGCTTTTACAAGGAAGAAGTTTTGTTTTCCAGTGCGGGAACTGGGATATTGCTATTGCTCCAGGCTGGAAGTGCTCTGTTTACCACTGGTATGTGATGGGAGAAGAGAACAAAATTTTCCAAACTTCTTGCATCCACAGTGAATATTTTATTTATTTCGTTCTATACAATAATGTGACATGAAGTAATGAGCACACCATAAATTTATCATCCGGAACAAATGAATGTTCAAACACCAATACACCTTTGAAATACCCAGTTGAAATCACTGAGCTCAAGGCAAGAAAATCATAGAGAAAGCCAGGGGGGGTAAAAAGGGAAAAAAAATGGAACAGGGTCAAAAAAGAAAAAAAAATGGAAATCAAATACTTGTTCGGATAATTTTCCTCCTAAAACGATAAGATAAGAGATGAAGCAAAGAATGCTCCCATGGAACCAATGAAACTCACGAACAATGAAGAAGCTGAGTTCGGTGGCACTCCGATGGGAGCTGGAGTTGGGTTTATGTCGGCTATTCCTGCGGGAGCGGGAGGAGTCTCAACGCCGCTAGGTGTAGGAGCTGGGACCATGTCGGAGTAACCCAGAGATGGAGAAGGAGCTGCGGTGGTTTGGTTTGTGTTAGCAGAATGATTGCTTGATCTGTCTGCTAAAACGACCACCTCCAACTTCTCATTCTTGAGACAGTTATCTTTGTTTCCACTGATGAAGTAGTGATGTCCGGAATGGTTGAATGTGAAGACAGTCTTAGGGTCATTGAATGCTGCAATAGGATTCTTTGTGGTGCAATTTTCATAGTCCCCCTTGCTTACTTGAAGCACCGAGTCTTGGCTAGGATCATAAGCAAACACTGCAACAACCGAGAAGAAACAACTTCAGTTATCGTTAGAGATATGTTAACAAAATACTAAGATTTTGTACATGTTCTGTCGGAAGATGAAATCTTGGGACAAAAGGTCAACTTACAGAGGGAGTCTCCGATCTGAAATCGGGTACGCTCAGCCCAATCGTTGTAGTAGCTCTTCGAACTGGAACTCGTATTATCGGGCACGGTCCAACCTTTCGAACCGCCTCCGACTTGATATTGAAATGCATTGTTCTTCTGTATCAAGAGCAAGAAACACAAGAGACCCAAAACATGAAAGACTTTGTTTTGGAAACTGATGTTGGCCATTGAAAAACAATAAATGAGATGTAGAGCAAGTGAAGTGTCTTTCACCCAAAATCTAAAATCTGTCTTAGATGAAGTTGAGCTGTGACAAGGATGGTGTTATGTTCGGAGTTTTTGTAGGCCAAGTTGCATGAACTTTACAAGCTGTGGCAGAGAAGCTTTTTTCTACTTTTTCATATTCTCATTTCTTGGGATTTCTTCGATGCCAGTGCAAAGCATATATTTCACTCTTTTAAGCAGTGTTTAGCATAATACTTTACTTTGACTGTTATCAAGAATATTCATGACTTCTGCATTGGGTAAAGCTAATGACATCTAATACACTATTAACCTGTCTGTTACCACTATAAGATATAATACTTTCATGAGTTCATCTTGAACCATTAACTTGCTTGATTAAGCTACTCTGATATGCTACTTTCTTTTCTTCTTCTCAGGCACAGAAGAGCTCTGGATGGCTTGATTCCACTTGGAAATATAAAGTTCTCTCTGTTTATGTTTCAGAAATGGAATATCATACAGGTTGCATTTGAGCTGAGTTAGAAGTTTCTACTTATCTCCTTCATCAATGGAAGAAAACCAAAGTAATGTCATGCAGTTGTCTGCCAATTTTTTCTTTCGAATATTAACATGATACATGATGTTAGTAACTAGTGTCTTTTTCAAATGATAGATAAAACTCCTGATGAATTTAAACATGCATGCTTTCACATGTTTATCAGGATGGACTACAGGAAAAAGGGAGCCATTAATGGTTCTTGTTGACAATTTCGAGGTATGAACTTTTCTTTGGTCAAAAGCTGGGGTTTTACAGTGTCCAGACTCAGAATATGACTGGTTTGATTATTTTAACAGATTTTTATCTAGTATTTATATAAATAAGCTTTAATATAGGTATAGCAATCTTGGTAAATACAAGATTTTTAGATTTGATAATCATATCATACCTAAGAAAACATGAGTTAGATAAATATATTAAATTTAAAATACTTAAACTTGATAATTTATTTAACCCAAGAAAACATGGTTCAAGCAAGTTTGAGTTTGGATCTGACATGGATCTAGAAATGATACCAGGTTCAAACTATTTTTTTTGAAATTAATTTTCCAACAACCACAAAATTCTAACAATTTTTTTTAAACAGTTATAACTTTTTAATTTTTCAACAACTTTTTATTTTTTAACTTGTTATAATAAATTTTTAATTTTTAATTTATTTTTTGCCTAACTGATATATTTTAGCAGTATATATATATATATATCGTGCACTCTTACAATAAAAAAAAATTGAAAAAAATCATAATATTATTTTTCTATATTTACAAGATTTGCTAGTATTGTTTTTCTATCGTACTTGTTGTTTCTGTAACTCTTTAGAGGAGGAATATGTTGGATCCTGGAATATAACTTTGTGTTGAAAAAATATCCTTAAAAATAATGTTTACACATGCCTCAGGTTTTAGTTTGTTTTTGTTTATTATATCTTCAATTTATACAACAGCCAATAAGCTGAGGTGCCATTACTGAAACGAAGATCTTCCTCTTTGGGACCTCAAGCATTAGGAAACAAGCTCAAAACAGAAGAACATGGGTTTAAAAGAGCACTTCATCATGTTCGAATCACATGCTTGGTCTTCTGGCCTGTTGCTAGAGCAGAAGAATCTGCCTTGTACAGAGCTCTTCAAGGCAAAAAATTAGTATGAAAGGGATCGAGCTAGTTTGTTAATGTAGTAGCCAAATAGAACATGCAAAAATAGTCCACGGGAAATAGCAACCGGGAAGATTTGGTTAGAAGCTATGAAGAAACTTGTGGACACAGTAATTATAATAAGAATGACAGAAATTTGCAGAAATCGACGTTGGTGGGATAGTGCCAGGCTATAGGTAATTTCCTTTAAGTTTCTTGGTATTTTCTTGAATGTAAACAAGCACGTTATGGGGGGTTTTTTCTTAAGACAAAATGGGTGCGTAGATAGGCCGCTTACACATCTATAAGAGAAAAACTGTGTGATCGCTATGCAGTGGTTTAGATTAGTTTTTTTTTTAAATAGTTTGTTTGTTAAAAATATTTTTTTTAAAAAAAGTAAATTTTTTAAAAATAAATTATTTTCTGATGTTTGGTAGTGTCATGGAAAATAAAGTGAAAAATACTTTCCAGTATTTGGTTATATCATGGAAAATGAGTTAGAAAATAACTTTTTAATGTTTTATTTTTTTTAAATTTATTAAAATAATGAGGAACAAATTTTACAAATTACAAAGTTGAATGAGAATGAAATTAAAAAAAATATAATTTCATAAAGTTTCTCAAATAAAATAAATAATAATCAAAATAATAGAGATAAAATCTAAAAAATAAAAAAAATAAAATATGAAGAAATTCAAATAATAATAATTAACATTTCATAAATTATTTCAAATAAAATAAGTAACAATCAAAAGATTGAGGACCAAATTTGATAGATAAAAAATTTCAATTAAAAAATGATAAGGGAAAAGCAAATAACAATTATAAAAATGAGGACCAAAATTAATATAAAAATTAAATTATAAGAGATGAAATTGAAAAATAAATATTCAAAACAAATATATATATATATATATATATATATATATATATATATATATATATATATATATATAGCAATCAAAAGTTTGAAGACCAAATTTGATATATTCAGCAAATAATATGACATTTCTAAAATTTTCACAACTTTCAGAAAATGTTTTCCGCCCAAAATAAAAGAAAAACACTTTCCTGAAAACTAAGCCAAATTTTTCTTTGACTAGAAAGTGTTTTTCGTTGATAAACTTTTCTAATGACAAACAAACACAGAAAAGTTTAGAAAATGATTTCCGGCAGGAAACAAACACAGCCTTAATAAAAAAAATAAAAAAAGTGTTATTGATGTTATTTTTAGCAGTAAAAACATGAATTCATATTAGACATTATATTCTTTAGATATTAAGGTAGTGATATATTAGATGATATATTTTAAAAAATAATATTAAAACGATGATATATTATACAGATCCAAACCAATCCTGGTTAACATGTAAAATTCTCGACTTAGATGATGATATTATAATAACTCAATAGAAAATAAATCGAAATAAATTATAAAATTCAATTCTCAATCAACTTACTGCTGAATGAAAAAATAAAAAAAAATCAATTAAAAAAAAACTCAAGAAAAACGACTCGAACCAACCAGTATAAACCAAAGTTTAGAGGATTTTCATTAGTGTTTTAAGACCCGGCCCGGCCCGACGGGTCGACCCAGGACCCGGGCGACCCAGGTCTGTGACCGGGCTGGGTTTAAGTAAAAAACAGGTTGGGAATTGGCCCGGTCAGACCCAGTCGACCTGGAGGGTCAACCCTGGACCCGGCCGGCCCGGCCAAACCCGGCTGAGACCCGGGTATATTTTTTTTTATATCCTCATGCCCGAAACGACGTCGTTTTGGCTTTTTACAATTAAAAGGCCAAAACGACAAGAGCAGAGGGACGAATGCATTACAGAGCAGCAGAAGTGAGAAGAAGACCTAATTAATTTCAAGAAATTGTCAAACCCATTTCACTCTTAGTCGCGAAGAAGAGCAGATGAGCAAAAGACTCTTGAATCCTTGATCGCCATTTCAATTTTGAGCATAAGGTTAGATGAGTTTTTACTAGTTTCTTTCTTCTTTCGCCTTTCGCTATCCTCTGTTTCATCTTCTTCCCTCTATTGAACTTGCAGGAGAGTATAACAGTGGCATCGATTCTTCCCTCTATTGACCCATCGGTTCTTCCCTCTATTGACCCATCCATTCTTCCCATCGATTGACCCATCGATTCTTCCCACAAGTATGTATCTCGTTTTCTCTGTTCTTTTATTTTTCTGCGATTTCAAATGGTCAAATACATGTTTGTTTGCTTTGAATATTGTTGTGAATATTGCTGTGAAATGTGAATATTTCGTTCTTTAATTTTTGTAGCTGTGAATATTCTGCAAGTAGCTGTGAATATTGTTGTTAATTTTTGGCTGCCCCTGTTCATTTACTTCTGCTTAAGTTGATATTGGCTATCCCTGTTCGTTTGCTTCTGCTTCTGTGATGTTGATATATTGATTTTATGGATGGTGTTGGCCATTTCAGTTTTCTGTGATGTTGATATAATTGATTAGTTATTATTGAACTACAGTCGTGAGAATTTGGGTGGGTTGGCCGTTTAACTGAATTTGTGAGAATTAGTTATTAGTTATTGTTGAACTGAAGTTATTGAACTTGTTGAGTTCTAAGATAAGACAGGATGAAGTATTGTGTGCAGTAGCATGAAATCAGAATTTTGTTATAGAAATGAATTGACACTTTAATTATGGTAGTAATTAGTAATCTGGTTGAAAGAATTTTCCAATGATATCTTATAAATTATGCCAGGTCCTTAAAATGTCTTCACATGATGGTAGTATTCCAAGTAGTGATCCTTCAACGGCCCAATCATCTCAACTTTCAATTTCCATGTCAAGTGGTAGCAGAGGAAGAACAGATTTGGCATGGGGTCATTGTAGAGAAGCTCCTGAACCTAGTGTTGGATGTGAAAAAACTAAATTAGTATGTTTATATTGTGCTAAAGTATTTGTGGGTGGTGGCATTAATTGATTTAAGCAACATTTAGCTGGAGCTAAAGGAGAAGTTGAACAATGTCGCAAATGTCCTCCTGATGTTCGACATCAAATGCTTTTGAACCTTAAAAGAAATGTTGATGATTTATTAGGTGTTGACGAGATTGACTCATTTCCATCGACATTTGATCCAAATTTTGCTCTCATGGACACAGAAGAACTTAATGTGTTCATTCAACAAAAGTGAATGTGCTGTTGATTTAGAATTTATGTTGTTGGATGTTTTGTTTAAAATATTTTAGAATTTAATTTATGTTGTTGGATGTTTTGTTTAAAATATTTTAGAATTTATATTTGGTTTGTGTTTTGAATATTGAATTAAATTTATGTTGTTGGTTTAAAATTTAAATTTGGTTTATTTAAGTGTTGCATTGTAAATTTGTAACTAGTTAGGTGTTTTATATAGTTGTTTTTTTTTTAGTTGACCCGGGTCAACCCATCTGACCCGTGACCCGATCACTGGACCGGGTTGATGACCGGGTCGAGTTTTAAAATTATGATTTTCATGAATGATACTAACTGAATGTAAATATACAAGATTTTTTTTTAAATCAATCCAATAAATTTAGATTTAACTAGTAATATGCTCGCGATGCACTGCAAGTTAGCTAATATTATTTTAAATGGTATAATCTAAATAGTTAAATTATGCATGTTTGAAGTGGTAGCACTATCATCTGAGATGATTTGAGAGCTAATATTCATATAAAACATCAGGTAAAAGTTATAGCAGCTGTTATGAGTATCAAGCACATGTAGGAAGTGTCAATTTACATATTCAAAAAGACACAAAAGAAGATAATTGTTTTTGTCTACAGAGGAAGCTGCAATTTTTTGCTTGCAAAAAGGAACAAACTTGTTTTAGTTGTAGATCTCCATAACCCTGAGTCAAAAAGCAAAGATATTGGTAAGAAAAAAAAGAGGTGCAAAAGAGTGGTTGAGAGTAAAATGGTCTGATAACTACTAACGAGGTTTTAATGTCAGTGAAAAAACAAAGAAAAGAATTGGAAGTGTTCTTAATTCTTTTACCTCATTCCCGGTTATACTATACTTTAAAAGTGTAAAAAAAAATACTATGCAAGTAATATAAACATAAACTTATTATTCTTTGAACCACACTATAGACATATAAAGTTTGTATAGTGAATGATACTATAGCATCATAGGGGAATTATCTTTTATGTTTTATAGTCAAAAAAATGTTGTTGGGTCTGACTTCACAAGCCAGACCCAACAAAAAAAATGTGCTGTATACATAGAGTCTTTTCAGTGAACGATACTATAGACATATAGATATATAGAGTTTGTACAGTGAACGATACTATATCGCCATAGGGGAATTATCTTTTCTGTTTTTTAGTCAAAAAGTGTTGTTGGGTCTGCCTTCACAGCCCGACCCAACAAAAAACATTGTGCAGGTACTGTATACATAGAGTGTTTCCACCGTGGACCACATTATAGACATGTAGTGTTTGCACCATGGAAGACATTGTAGCATCAAGAGGCGTTGTCTTTGCTATTTTTTAGTTAAAAAGTGTTGTTGGGTCTGACTCGACCGCCACCCAATGCTATTGGGTATGGCTGGGCAGCCAAACCAAGGAGATTGGGTCTGGCTCCGCAACCAGACCCATGAATATTGGGTCTAGTTAGGCAGCCCTACCCAAGAATATTGGGTGTGGCTCCACAACTAGACCCAAGTTTTCTTCCATAAGCTGCTGGATTTAGTTGGGCAGAAGGACCCAATGCTATTTTAAAAATATGTATATCAATTTGGAATTCACCGGATTTGATTTTAAAAAAAATACAAAATGCTTTTTTTAAAAAATAAAATGATATTATTTTAACTTGAATCAACTTAAATTAAGAGCTTATTTATTTTTAGGTTTTAAAAATGTTTTTGAAAATTTTTTATTTTTTTGCTTCAAATTATTTTTATGTTTTTAGATCATTTTAATGTGCTGATATCAAAAATAAATTTTAAAAAATAAAAAAATATGATTTTAATATATTTTCAAACAAAAAAACATTTTGAAAAGTAATTATTACTACAATATCAAATAAACTCTAACTAGTCTAATCCATAAATTGAATCTTAAGCAAGATATTTTATGATGAAATTATAATTTTAGGAATGATTTTAATCCAACAATGGGCACACAACCCTGTTTATTTTTGTATTTCAAAAGAGTTTTTGAAAAAATTTAAAAATTTTTTATTTTTTTTTACTTTAAATTAATTTTTTTAATATTTTTAAATTATTTTAATGTATTAATATTAAAAATAAATTTTTTAAAATAAAAAAAATATTATTTTATATATTTTTAAATAAAAAATAATTTATAAAATAACCTCAATCACGCTCGAAAGACTATCGAAACATCGGTCACTCAACAGCTCAAAAGTCAACTAGTAACCGTTTCTTTCCCTCTCAATTTCTCTTGGGCCCACTTAAACACACGTCAATCAACACGGGCACCACCACGCCTCCTCCAACAAGCACGGCGCGTTTGCTTCACCCACCAACAGGTTCCCGTGGGACAACTCCTAACTCTACAAAATCCGGGGAGTAATGTCCTCTCATTACCCGCCAAAAATGGCAAGTGGACTTTGGGAAGACCAACTGACGAAGTCGTATGATCACGCGCTTTTCTCGCTCCTTCTAAGCTTCTCTGATCACCCAATAGAAATCAAGTAAACTACCTAAACCCAGCGGGAAAGAGTGCAAGGTAATCAGTACAGCCACAGAAAAAGAAATAGGTATATGTTAATCATAAAAGGTAATCACCCAATAGAAATTATAATGTTATTTTGAAAATAATTTAGTTACATTAGTAAATAATTAAATAAAATAAGAATAGGTATATTTTACTCTAAAAAAGGTTAAGAAGAAAATAATTTTCTTAAAAAAGAAAAAATACAGACAAAGAAAAAGAAAAAAGGAATTTTGGTGATGCGAGATGGAAATAGAACTTTGACAGAGTAAAACAGCATGAGCATGACCATGAAAATAACCCCACAACACCCTAACCTCTAATTATAATTATTACTCTTTAATTTATTATTAAAAACACAAAAACAAATCAACAACTAAAAACAGAAACATTAAAAAAAAAAAAAAAACACTTCCGTTTTTGCTTCTCATATTTTATTGTTTTGAACTTGTCTTTGGTGTTGTTATTGTTAAGGAGCTTTCCCCCTCTTTGAACCTTTCATCTTCTTGTAAATCTCATAATTTTAAGAGGGTCAAGCTCCTGATTTCTGCTTTGTGAGTTCTTTTTCTTGGCTATTATAAATGTGGAGAGATCCCGGACAGCCTGCTGATTCATATTATCAGGTCCGGCCTGAATGCACGGATGTTCCAAAAACCAGATTCAAAATCAAGGTTTGCGTTAAAGATTTGGTTTTTTCCTTTTCTTTTCCTTTCTGGACTGCTTTTTGATATTCGTGAAATGCCCATTTGGTTCATTTAAATCAAATTTTTTCAATCTTGGTCTCTTTTGGCTTTGTTTTGATGTTTGTGACGTGCCCATTTGGTTGATTTGGTTCATAGTTTTGAGATTTGGTTCTTTGTAGCTTTCTTTTATATTTTCCGGATATCCATTTGAATAATATGGATCAATGCTTTGGAATTCGGTTCATTGTGGCTTTATTTTGATATTTGTCGGGCTCTCATCGTTTGTTTAGTTTGGAGTGAAATGGTATTTGTTATGATGATATGGATCAATGTCTCGCAGAAAACGGAAAATATAGCTTACAATATGAAAATAATGCTATTATGATCATTACATATGGTTGAGTTCGAGAAAAGATGTTGACTTTGGACCAGAGATGAAATGGTTGCATAATTAATGCATTAAGAAAGGCTCTTTTTTCTGGTTTATTTTAAAGCCGGGTTGAATAGTCAATTGGATTGTTCACTTGATTTGTTTAATCTAATTTCAATTGTTTAGTGAGAAAGGATCTTTCCAGCAATAATCACCAATGTAACACAAGCTAGCTTGTTAAACTGGCAAGTCTATATGTACACTTAAGCTAGCTTGTCGTGAAATAGATAAACAATAAGGTTAAACTTTTCAGCTGCAATAGTTCATATTAATTGGTGTTGCCAATTGAACTTAAAACACATTGCTTGTAATGGAAATAACTGCAGCTTCCTTTGGATCCACTTTTGCAGGCAGGTAAAACTCTAAGTCCAAGGAAATGGCAGGCTGCATTTACACCAGAAGGATTCCTGGATATAAGCAAGACGCTTAGTCGAATCTACCGTGGGGCAAGTGTTCTTTTAAGGGAGCTTATAATCAAACTGTGAGATTTAATGCTCATGATTGTTCTTTTCCCTTTTTCTAGGGGATCCATCCATCAATTAGAGGAGAAGTTTGGGAATTTTTACTCGGCTGTTATGACCCTAAGAGTACATTTGATGAACGAGATGAGATACGGCAGCGCAGAAGGTAGTCTGTTTTCTGCTCTTCACAAGTGTAACATATGGGCAACAAACCACAGAAGAGGATCAGGATCTACTTATTTAGTTCAATCAAAGTTAATGACCAGACATTGACTTATTAATTGCTTTTCTTTTATTGTGACAATGGGAATTACAGTAATGTGAGACAACTTGATAATTTCAATATTTGGTTCTTGTCACCATCTAGAACCAGGCTTTTTCTTTGGGCTAGGCAAGTTTGATAATTTATGGACCATGCAGGTGAACGTACTAAACAAAAGATTATGCTCTCATTAGGTTTTTTAATCTGACTCTGGAGATCTCTTACATAATACTATAATGGGGACTTCATCTCCTTGCATCGATATAAATATAATCTAGTTGAGTCAGAATCTCCCCTTTAGAAATGTAGGTATATTAATTTTGAGTTAAGTACTGTAATTACCCTTAATTTTTGTGCATAAACCTTTGAAGTTTGGTGATGCTTATTCCTACTTTAGAAGACATGTAAAAGTTGTTCTTATGTTGCACCTTCAGGATACAATATGTTAGGTGGAAAGAAGAGTGCCGCCAAATATTTCCTGTTGTTGGAAGTGGCAGATTTATTACAGCGCCTGTAATCACTGAAGATGGTCAGCCCATTCAAGAACCGTTAGTAATATTAGAAACAAATCAAGACAGAGGCCCCTCTGCTGAAACTGGCAATGCAGATGGCAATGGCACAAATCAATTAAGATTAAATGCTTCCTGTTCAGAAATGGTGAGAGAGCTTACTAGCCATGGTCCTTTGGAACAGAAAGTGATCCAGTGGCTGCTCACCTTGCATCAAATAGGTTGGTGATGTTCATATATTAACGCGCAGATTTCTCTCTTCATTGGTGCAAAATTACTTCTTGTTCTCCTGTCAATGCAAAGCCAATTTTCTTGTTATGCAATAGTTAATGATTTATTGATTTTCTCTCATTAATGCACACATGTTACCTTTAGACTCTGGCTTTAATATTTATAATTACTGTTTTACCATAAATCTCTCTCTCTCGTGCAGGATTGCAGAGTTTGAGTTAAACTGTTCCTCTAATGCTCTAGTTCTTGTTTATGTTTTCTTTTATGGGTATTGAAGTCGTTCCTTAGAGATGGGGCGGAGCGGCAATTTTATGAGAAGGAAGGTGGGGATAGGGAATTAGGTAACATTGAAAATGAAACAACAGAGGGAAAGACAGAGTTAATAATATTTGGGGGTGCAAAATTTTCAAGTCCTATGACCTTAAATTGAAGGGTATAATTAAGAATTTTAAGAATGAAATGTGTAAAATATTTCAAAAATTCTAGGGTGCCATGGCCCCTCCAACCCTCCATGTAGTTCCACACCTGCATATAGAAAAGATATGCATGTTGCACTCTGTTAATTTGAACCTCAAGATTTGATTAGTCATAACTGCATTGTTGTAATCCTGGAATTTTTTTTTTTCTATCAAATCACTCTTTCTGATTGGACCATTATGGGTGGTAGGTCTCGATGTGCATCGCACTGACAGGACGTTGGTGTTTTATGAGAAGCAAGAGAACTTGTCAAAACTTTGGGACATTCTAGCTGTTTATGCCAGGATTGATACAGATGTCGGCTATTGTCAAGGTAGATGATAAAATGATTGTCATATTTGTGAATTTAATATATATATATATATATATATATAAAACACAGAATAGGATCTTGGCATGTGCACTGTTGTCATTTTATTGACCGGATCTACATAACAGGCACATATGAGAGAGAGAGAGAGAGAGAGAGAGAGAGAGAGAGAGAGCAAGTCCCTTCACTGTCAGAATAGGATCTTGGCATGTGCACTGTTGTCATTTTATTGACCTGATCTACATAACAGGCACATATGATTCAAACACAGTTTCAAAACCTAATTATAGACAAGTGCTAATGCTTGAAATATATATGTGCCTGACATTTTTAGATCATTCTGTAAACTGGTAGAATAAAAGACCATTCTCTTTATTATTATCCCCATTCCCCCTGTAACCTGGATAGCCAGATACCTCTTCTCATTCAATAAATAACGATCAGTTCTGGCACTTAATTTGTAATAGACTAATCAATGATAGTTACAAAACCAAAATACATTTTTCTTCTTCTGTTTGAAATTCTGTTGACCTGAAAATTAATATTGATATGCATGTACACAGTCATCTACACAATATTACCTTAATATTACATGAGATTTGAAATGATCTGGACATGATGTATTGGGTTATAATAGATTGAGCTGTAAAGAAGTAACTCCACAAATGTCTTCTTTGTCTCTTTTGAATAACTATGTTTGGTTGCTGAAGGTCATAATGATTATGCTACCTTTATAATGATGTGTCTACCTATGTCTACACTGACGTAATGAAGCGTAAATTCTAAAATCTCAAATGCACGAATGGCGGACAGGAATGAGTGATCTTTGCTCACCCATGATAATGCTGCTTGAAGATGAAGCTGATGCGTTTTGGTGTTTTGAACGATTGATGCGCAGATTGGTACTTTCTCTTCGTTTTCTTTGTCTCTCAATTTTGTGCACAAGATACTTTACAGTGTGATGGTGCTCTTGGATAAAGTGCATAGGTTTTTCTTACTATTGTTGTACTGGATTCTTATTGCATAGAAGTGGATGATAAGGTTAATTTTCTTTAGGTTATTTGAATTTTTATACTTGATGAATCACTTGATGGTTTCGACTTTCATATCTCATGAGTTAACTACCTCTTCATGTCCTCGTGAATTTTTGAGCATTTATTATATTGCTTACTTTCATAAATTGGTTCCTGACCTTCGTTGCACTGATCACTTGTTTTTCTTCTTTTGTTAGTTATTTGGGATTTATTTTTCTCTGAGTTGAAATAACTTTTATGATCAATCAAAATGCTTTTGGAGGTTTCCACAGCTCTAGCTTCAGTATTTTTTTCCTTTTGATTTCCACATTCTCATGAATTTATATTATTTGAAATTTTGTAGCGAGGAAATTTCAGATGCACTGAGAGCTCTGTTGGAGTGGAGACACAACTTAGTAATTTGGCCGAAATTACTCAGGTTGTCGATCCAAAACTTCATCAGCATTTAGGTATTGTCTTAAATTTATGTTTTCCCCATTATGTGTTTTAAGCCAGCCTCTATGTTATACAATATACTGACTGTTAATTCTTAAATCCCATTCAGTTTAATAGTTTATTATTCTTTACTTTTTCTTTTTATTAGAACTTACCAAAAGAAGATATAGGTTATTGAGAAAGAAAAAGAAAAGAAATTTTGTTACTTTGGAATCTTGAGTATGACCAATGGACGAATGCCTTAATGTCACTGTTTGTTGCCTTGTTGCGTAAAGAAAAGGGACAGCGTCTGGAGAATTTTTTTAGTTGACTTGTCTGTGATGAAAGTGTTTCTTGATGTTTTTGCTCCTGTAAGGTGGCATGTTTGCGTCAGTGGACCTACGCATACCTTTGGAGGACTGTGGAACCCCCAAAGTTTTGTTAATTTTAAAGAGCTCTAAAATTTAGGGTGGAAGTATCATGATTGATGTCCCTGTCCCAACCAAAAAAGAAAAAGAACAATTATAATCAACTATATCCCATACATTTTAGTTAGCATTCATTCATACCGTTCATTTCATAGTAGCTTTGGTCCCCTTGAACTTGAGTTCCTATAAAATTGGAACAAGTTCTTCAGGAAAAAACAAAATAAGTATTTGCTTTATAGCCCCTTTAAATACCCTTTTTTAACATCTAGATGCTCCATGGGAACAAGGGTACAGGATTAAGAAAGCCTGATCCTATGTGTACATGAGTGTTTGCCTTAGTGTGGTATCAGCCATGATATGGAAACCAACTTATGTTATGATCTGCCTTTCAGATTGCAGTTTTCAGCTGTGATTTTTTAGCAATAATAACAATGTTATGCTGTGATTCTTGTGATAGTTTTCAACTTTTCCCAACTTTCTTCATTTATGCTGAAAAAAGAAAGTAAAGATGTGTATTGATCTTTGAACACAGATGCACTTGGTGGGGGCGACTATTTATTTGCTTTCCGTATGCTCATGGTTTTGTTCCGCCGAGAATTTTCATTTTGTGATTCACTCTACCTTTGGGAGGTATGGTTCAAGTTCGCTATATTATTTTAGTTTGGTTTATTGAAAAGATTACGTATATTCAAGTGGTTTTCAGATTGCCTGTAATGAAGGCAATGTAAAATTCTAATTTTTCCTTTTAATTTAAAGCTATGGGTAGAACTGTTTATCTACAGAATTGGTCTTGTCAAAAGTTCGGAAAACTCGTTATAAACTGATAATGTGTATGCATATTCCAGTGATCATTTCCTCACCATATCCTGTACTTCATCGCCAAGCTGCGGAGTTTATTTACAATTTCAGAACAAATGACAGTCAAGGACAAATCTTAGATCCTTCAAAAAATCTGCTGAGCCAGCTCAGAGGACTCCAGACCTATCAATAGACAAGCCCAACCCAATATCCCCAGCTTGATTCCTAGATCGTCCATTCCCATATGTGAGAAAAATTCCTACTCAATCACCAAAACAATAAAAAGCCTTTTACCTTTATTGTATGTATGTGGTTAGACATACATTTATTTTCTTGGATGGATAGAAAAGGATTGTAGATAAAAAAAAATAAAAAAAAAATCCGATAAGCCTCCACTCTGTAGCTACAGAATGTTGTAAGAAGTCATTGGTACCTAAATGGTGTTTTTCTTTTAGTTTCTTTAATATATGTGAGCACTATGTCATTTTCTTTTTCATTTATCTTTTGTTTGTTTTCATTTATCTTTGAATAGAGATGCAGGCATAAAGGTTTTTTTTTCTTCGTAAACTACGTTATCTTAGTTACTTACCTCTCTGCTTGCATAACATAAAATCCGCACCTTCTTATATGCGCATTCTTTTCTTTAATCTCTACAGATGATGTGGGCCCTTGAATACGACCCTGATTTGTTCTCTGTATATGAAGAGCCGGAATTGAATGGTGAGAAAGCTGAGGGGTCTAAGGGAAGAACAAAGTCAATACGGCACTATGGGAAGTTTGAAAGGGAAAATATGAAAAATGGGGCAGTGCATTCTGAAAGCCCCCTTCCCATCTCTATTTTCCTTGTTGCCAGTGTATTAAAAGATAAGAGCTCTACGCTTTTGCAGGAGGCTCGGGGCCTGGATGACGTTGTCAAGGTAAGCTTGATGAGTTGATTTGTGCCCAATGCTTTAGACACCTATAAAATGCCATTTAGTTTAGGAAGGGCAATGTACCACCAAGCAGAAGCATGTAGAAGAAATTAAATAAAAGTGGAAGTGTGTAATAGTGAAGACGATCCATGAACCCTATTAGTCTGCATGCAGGGGGTGACGGGTGGTTGCTGCAGCTCAAGCATCACCCTTTCTGCAAGCATGCGTCTCAAGAAAGATTCATATTTCAATTCTAAGCAGCCCCCATTTCTCACTATAGTTGTTTGTTGAGGATCAGTCTCAAATCCCAAGCATGACATTGTTAGTTGGAATCAGAAACTGAAAATGTGGCCGAAGTTTGTCTGGTAACACGGGGATAGTTGAATGAGTCCTCCCCAAGTTATTCAACACATCCACTTAACCAACAGATCAACACTGACCGTGCTTGTAGGTTTCTAGCGTTCATTTATGCCTGCATCTAGTGTAGATTTGTAGCAAGAAAGACAACATAAAACTTGCAAAACGTTTTTATTTTCTTATTTTTTGGTAAATATTAGTGCATGTACTACCTAGATAATATTCCACGAGCTAGCTCATGTGCTGTGAATCAATATGATTTTAACCTGATTAGTTTCTCATTCATTTTCTTTTGCAATGCCTTTCAGATATTGAATGACATGACTGGAAATTTAGATGCCAAGAAAGCATGCAGCAGTGCTATGAAACTTCACAAGAAATATTTAAAAAAGGTGCTTTTCTTACCTTGGAGTGATACTATAATTCCTGATGTTGCGTTTGAAATGTTCAATTAGAATTAGAGAAAGCAAACAGTTGGAAAAAAAATCCAGAAAAAGAAAGTTTAGAGTCAAAACTTTGTATCAAGCCTTTTTTGTCTTTAGTTTTTCTTAGCATTTTGTTTCTATATCAAATAAATATTCAAAGGGCAGGGAGTAATACCTTTTTCATTACACTTATGTTGAGAGTTTTTTTGATTCTGAAGGAAATTGAGAAAAAGAAAAACGAAAACCTAGCTACATCCAAAGGGTTATAACTGCACATTGTCCTGCTTCCAATTGCTTGCTGATGATTTCTTTTTTATTGCCAAGGCAGAGCAGTTTATATACATGTTTTTTCCTGGGGATTCTCAGCTGCTTGTTTATTAGCTAAGTTCTTTTTGGTTATTTCTTGAACTTACAGTCATTCATACTCTTGCAGGCGAAGAAGCCATAGCCTACAATGAAACACATGATTTTTTCCCCAGCTGATAAATTTTGGGAAGCTTTCATTTTGTATTTTAAACTTTCAATCGATGCGGTATACTCCCACACAAATTTTGGCTTGGAGATACCAAAACTTTATTATTGCTCCAACCTGCAAAATGGTCTTGCAGAAAGTAAATTGTTATGTGTAAACCAGCCTCTTCAACATAAGAATCCATGTACAAATACAACCATGTATCCATCCATTTTGTGTTAACATATACATTTTAACTTAATCATCAATGAAATACAAAGAAAATCATTTGCGTGTATGGGACTTGATCTCTAATTCTCTGTTAATGTTCTTGTTTTAATGTTTTTCCCTGTCAAAAATGGACTAGCGGATGAAGATTGTAAGGCATAAGTTCCTTAGATTGAAAAGTTTCTTGTAGTCTCCCGTGCAAAATCCCTCTAGGACAAGGATGAGTAGTTATCCATACCTTGTAAAATCATCCTAGTATGACTAATGTCTTCATTGATAATTGTCTTTCTCACAATCGTCTTTTAATTTCAAATCTGAAATGATAATGTGAAAATTAAAATTAAGCACATATATCCCGGCATAGCTAAAGAATAATCACAATTAAATTCTTGAACCTGCTTGAATTTTCTCCACGATGGACTCTTAAAAAGTGCTAGAACCCAGAAGGCAGGAAGATGCTGATATCACATAGCTTGACAAAAAAATTGGGCCATGGTGGAGGATTACAATAGGGGAACTCACCTAATTTTAACAGTGAAGGTACTGCCCTTTTTTTCTATTCTTTTCTTTTCTAACTTTTTTTCCTTTCAACTTAATTTTTCTATAGACTAATTAGTGAAATTAATCTTGAAATTATAAAAAATATATCAAATTAAAAAACTAAAAATTAATAAGTAAAACGAGGAGAAAATACATAACTCTTTAGTAATTCGAGTTCTTGATTAATCTAAAAACTATAATTATAATCTTTCTAAATTATAGTATATATGATAATGGAATTAAATCCAATTATAGAATCTTTCAAGGAAACATCATTGATCATGAATTGATGGAATTTGTATATTTGATGTATGATCACTCCTAGTGTTTTCGAACTAAGTTCATGGACTTTAAAAATTTTAAATCTTATACGAATAGACTATTATCCAACAATAAAACACATATAAGAGTGAAGTTCGATGATTTCATGCAATCTTTCTTTTATTTGAAAGCTCTAAGTTTGGTGTTTTTCAAAAAGAAAATAACCTCAAATTATAATTTTATTTTCATACAAATATTTATTTTGTTTAGTTATCGGATTTTAGATAAAAAAAAATAATATGAAAAGAACAAGGAGAAAGAAATTTTAGTTTTTTTTTAGTTCTTTTACGGTGATTTAGGATTATTAAATCTCCCACTATTCAACTCTTCAGCTATTATAATGGTGTCATCATAATAGTACCTGAAATAGGTGAAAATTGCTTTAAAAAAAAAAACAGACTCATGCATGTGGTTTGGATTCTAGGGTCTCATTCTTACACCATGTTCAGAATTGTAGTAATGATTATTGTTTAAAGTATTTTTTAATTAAAAATATATTAAAATAATATTTTTTTATTTTTTAAAAATTATATTTGAGATCAACATATCAAAATAATCTGAAAACATAAAAAAATAATTTTTAACAAAAAAAATTAAAATTTGAAGGAACGCGATTTCAATCATGTTTCTAAACGGTCTTAGATTTTTTTAAAAATGATCGGATGTGCTAAGCCATTTAGGATAGAGTGTTAGGGTTTTTTTTTGTTTTTTTTGGTTTTTTTATTCTATCCTTTAAATTTGAGTAGTATTTTTTATTTTATTTTTTCAAATTTATTCTTTAATATTTGATTGATTTTGAATTGATTTTTTTTTTATCATACAACTAAATTATATATATATATATATATATATATATATATATATATATATATTATTGAACCTGGTGGACTCGGCTCATGGTTTTTATGGGTTGACCCGAGTTGATATAATATGTCGTTGTCTCAATGTTTAAAAAACTTCATGTTGAATTTTTCTTTTAAAAAGTAATACTGTATTTTCATTGGTTATATAAATTGTTTTAGGACCTAAGCACCTTTGTAATTTTTTTTATTGGTTATTTGGTTTTTGTTTCTTTTAATTTATTATTATTATTATTATTTTACTTTTAAACTTATCAAATCATTTAAATCATGGGATAATTTTTATAAAATTTGATTTGTTCGAAGTTTTTAAGTTTCACAAGTAAACTTAATTTAATGATAATATCAAAAGATTTTCCATGACTTGGAGATTCTTTTTCACGTTCAAAAAGATTATGTTTCGATCCACATCGTAGTGAGAAGTAACCTAGCCCTGAACTGAACTTCAGAATTTATGTGTTGGTGACCAGGCAAAATCAAAGTTAAATTTGACTTTGACTCGGGGTTGCCTTGGTGCACGTTCATCATGGGTCTTATGAGTAGCAAATATAAATAGAAAAAAATTAAATAAAGGGGAAAATGATGTTGTTTTGAAAAAAAAAAAATTATAGAAACAAGTCAATAAGTTTTGATTGGGTCGACTAAAATACGGGTCGATCAAGATTTTTAACTGAGGTAACTCTCAGATAATTTTTTTTAAACTGATCCTGGATCAGGTCTAAGGTTGACTTGCTACGCCACTGGGTGAATAGGCAAAAAAACTGTGATTTCAGTAACTCAGCTGCATGAAAAAAAGCAGATCAGCATATATTACTTAACATGGCAAAACATCAACACTTGCAATGGAATATCAAGGTTTTTTTTTTAGAAAAAAGCCCCAGATAATAAGCTGATCTTGTTGAGTATAATCTGTTTCAATTGATATTAGACAGGTTCAAATTGGAGCCCCCAGCAGGTGGTCTTAAAAGGTTTGCCACGTTAAATAACAATTGAAAACATTTTCTCCATTTCTTAGTCACTGCAACTTTAATTATCTTCCTTTTGATGGAATAAACTACCGAAAGCCCTTCATTATGTTCCTATCTTAGGACAAGAATATGACATTCTTAGTTTCTGGGAAACAACATTGTCTGAACTGAATAAGCAGAAATATTTCTTAGTTTTAAGAAACGTGAGTTGTTGAGATTCATAAAGCTAAGACAAACCTTGCAGGCTGCAGAAATCTTATTTCAGGATAGAATTGCAAAATTAAACTGTATGGTCTCATCATTTGATGCGAAAATCAAGAACCCTACGGATCAAATGGACTGAAAGTTATTCTATTACCATTAAAACCCTCATCAAGGCATGCTAGATAAACAAAAAGACAGGTATGGAATCGGTATACAGAGGGCAATTCATCACTGTTTTGCATATAATTAACTGCTGGTAGTAGTTGGAGTTTTGTAAAAATTATGATATTTTTTTTCAGTTTTGAACTTGTTTACAACCTTTCTCATCTTCCGTTTGATATTCAACTTCAGAAGATACAGGCCCTGGACTCACTGTTGCATCATGCTCCATTTCTTGTCACAGACTTCTTCCTGCTCCGCTGCTGTGGCAGAGAAGTTGTGTCATGAGCAAGAAAGTGGTTACTGTCTAGTCTTTACAAAAGTGCTAAAAAGCTTTCATTGAAATAGATACAGGCAAGACAAATGCTCACCCAAGCGAATTCCATACAAAAAAATAAACCAGAATTTTAACCTTGAAAGACGATCAATGAAGGTGATCTGTCATCGTAATGAAAGTCATGATTGCCATGATTATGACTGTGAGGAACTTAAAAGGAGATTTTTGCTCTGCACTCGACAGGGGGATTTGCTTAGGCAGAGCACACTCTTCTCCATTGAAGAGTATTCTTGTAGGAAACCCATCACCCCGTGCTATATTTATGCCCGGGGTATGTTTTTTGGTAAATGATATCTTAGTTTGTTGCTTTCCAGGAATCCTTGGATCTCCTGGTTTAGTTCCATTTACCTCTCCCATCAAGAAACTCAAACCTGGTAGGCCTTGAAGCAAGATAGTTTTGTTGAGGTTGTCAAACGCGGTTCCGTTGAAGGAATACACACCTTCAAGGCCCTTATAGGCTTTGTTTATTTGGATTGCAGAAAACCAATCCTCGAAAGGAGAATCACCCCAGTTGAAAAGAGTGACACTAGCAGTCCATCCAGTCTTGTAATCAGAGTCAATATGCCAATTGATGCTAACTGGACAATTATCAGGACAAGGTCTTGGGTTTGGAACTTTGAATTTATTGAGATCAGCCCATGCTAATGCCTTGTTTGTCCTGTTATCAAAAGGCACAAGAAGACTCTCTGCTGGGAGAAGCATTGCTCTTGCAGTCTTGCTGCAACCTATATTATTGTCACAACCACAGGCACAAGTATTGCAGGGAATGGCAGATCTATTGTAATAAGCAGAGAAAGAAACACAGCATCGTGAAAGCTTCTCCTTCGGACGCGTTATGTTGCAAGTCACTTGCCAACTTGCAATAGCATAAGTTTTAGAATCAAGTCCACTTGAATCAGGAAATTCTGTTGGATCTACTCTGATTGGAGGGCCACACTTGTATTGAGGATTGACAACTCCATCAATCTTCCATTTCTCGGGTGGTACAAGAGCAGTTCTGTTCAAGAAAGGAGGCATTTTGAAGACTTCCAATTGGAATATGGACCTTGCCTTGCTCTCATCCATTATAGCTGGCAAAAGGGTACCATTTCTACAACAGTATGGCAATTTCCCAACTTGTGAATCATTTTTTCTGTCCGGAGGAAGATCTGCGATGACTGGCTTTTTATCACAGTTCATAACAGTGGAGAAGTCGAGATCTTTGTAATATTTTCCAGCAGGACCGTAAACGCATTCGGAAAAGTCTCTTTTGTGAGTGTAGGCTCCTCTCATCTTGGAAATGAACTCTCCATTCATCCATTCCCAGGTTAGGTTCCAGTGATCAAGCCGGCCTAAAGGATTGATATTATCAATAGTAACTTGGGCCTGGTAGTTGCTACCGTAGGCTTGAAGCACATCGTAAGTGAGAGAGAGATCCCCGTATCGACGAGGCAAGAATTTGAGCACTTTCTTGTCAACCTTCTTGGCTTTGGGATCCTTCTTACAACAAACTTGCATATAGGTTTTTCCTAGAAGGAAAAGAAAATAAACTATGAATATTGATTACAAGGAAACTTCTGTTGCAATTTGTGACATGATATCAAAGATGGGTTTATATATATATATATATATATATATATATATATATGACAGCTGAAAAGCAATGTTGATTGTAGACTTTTGATGACATTTATGAAGCATGATATGGAAAAACATATAAAATTTATCTGAAATAATTTTGCTTCAGTGTGATCATTGGCATGTGGCGAGAAGAGGGCAAGAACTCAGATTCAAGTCCCTGCCTATTGGCCTGGTCGGGAAACAAGAGAAGAAAAAGAAACAAGCTCTCTGTATGAACAAAATCTATCTAAATAGCATAAAGATAAACCAAGTGCAATGCTTAATTTGAACGAAAAAACATGTCCATCAAGACATGAGGATTGTTACCTTTCAAAGTTGCTTTAGGGCATTTGTACCCAGCATTAACAAGCTTTATATTCTTTGGCATAGGCACTCCTGGTGGCTTAATTCCAAACACCGAGCCTGTAATCTCAATCTGTGCTGAAATCTGGGTGAAATCTCCTGCTGTGTCAATTGCAGTCTTCAGGTCAGTCATCGGATTTCCTGCGAAGGTTGTCCCATTGCCAACTTCCAGAGGGAAATCATCACCATCGACGACGATTGCCCCGGAAGCAGACACTAAAATTTCTTTGTGCTGAAAGCCAACAAACATCTGCCAACCCTTTAGTTCATTTTGGCCTGTATTGGTTATCGTTGCCAATGACTTGAACGCCCATGCCTGTGCGGATGCATTCTTTACCCTTGGATATTCTTTTTCGCGGGATATGAAAGAATAGGTGAGAAATAATCCATTGCATTCATCCAGGCCAGGTGGTGGGGCTGCAGGATTTTCATAATCATCGGTTTGGCCATGGCAAACATGAAAAAGCACGGATGGTAAGGCAATGAGAATTAGCATTACCAGTTGCCATGAAACCTCCACTCCTAATTTTGCTTTCATTTTCTAGTTTCTTGCAGGGCAAGAATGAATTTATTTTTTCAATAAAAAAATATAGAGAGGGAAAAAACAAAAACTGTGGTTATGGGTTAGCTGGTGGTGAATTTGCCGCGTTCGAGAACGCGGCTATGAATGAGAAATGGGGAGTCACTGAGAAGGGAAACCCAAGTTAGAGTGAGATGAGAAGCTTATAAATTGGAATAGAGATAGCCAAGACCGAGTCTTATACCAATTCTCTTCCTCTAGTTTTCACGGTTGGTTCGGAGGTGGAGGATGTCAGCAGGGTTCTTACTATTTTTAGAGGGTAATAGCAGAATTTAACTGCAATATAAATATTTCTTTATTTTATATATATATATATATATATATATATATATATATATAACAAAAATTGCATTGTCAAAATGATTCCAAGGGACCAAAAACTAACCTGAACCAGCTCACAAAGAATGGATTCTGTTACCCTTCTGCCAAGTGATTTTTGAGTTTACGGTCTTTCTGCTTTCATGGTCAAGCAGGCTTGTGTGGCTTGTGTCCAGGTGGCTCTAAGTCTCTATTAACTGACCAAAATGCAGCAACAGCCAGCGCGATATCAGTTGCGAGGGAGATCGATTATTCGTCATCTCCCTCTCTCTTTCTATTCTAAAGCTCCATGTTTCTATCAACCATAGCTTTCTTGATTAACAAGAGATGGATAGAACTAGATTTGATGGATAACAGCAGATGATAAACAGCCGACTTAGATGGTTTTCTTTTGTAAAGCTAACATGTTTTTCGATTTGATGGAGTTTCCATCAAACCTCTTTTCTTATCGGCATGAACCCCTGCCAGAGAAATATAACTGGTAAATTTTGGTCAACCAGGATACCTGAAACCTGTGTTACAGTATCAGGAGATTCGGTTTCTGTAGAACCAAAGCAAGTTTCGGTCCGAGAAACGGAAAAGGACTTGAAAAAACACAGCTCAACCATCAGCAATCAATGCATTCTTCAAGAACGATTTCTCTTATCTGATTCTCTATAAAGGGTTTAAACAAAATGATTTCGATTAGGTAGATCAAATTAAGCTCGGAAACATTTCCTGAGTTTTTCCCACGTAAAACCTACAGCATTCTGCCTGCGCATTGACTGCTTCATGGTCATTTTCTTTTCGCTTTTATACATCACAAAAAAATGAAAAAGTTCTAATATTTTCTGCTGCATGATTTTCTAAGTCAGGAAATACACCAACTCAAGCAACAGTGAGTTCTTCCGCATTGCTGATTTCCTCAACAAACTGTGCTTTTGGCTCCAAATCAATGAATTGGTTGGACTTGCTTGCCAGATGCGAGATGCTAACCCTCCCTTGACGCTTAATATAGTCAGCAACAGCTCTCATCTCTTCTTGTGAGATGTATATGTATTTTCCTCTATCATCCATGACACCAGAAAGTCGCCCTGATACAAAAATAAATCTAACATTAAGTTTCTAATCAAGGGCACCTAACCATCTTAGATATTTACTTTGCATCAGAAACTATTTACTGAAGAAAGAATATATTTACTTTGCATCAATCAATGACTAGGCATATCAATTTCATATTTTGTTGCAAACTAAACCACGACAGAAAACACTAGCATTCCAGTGGCAATGGGTAATTACATCTTCTTCTTTGTGGCATTTCTTTGTCTTTTAAAGAAACACCAGCTAGACTTTACCACAGTTTTAATCGGAAAAGATGATTTAAGAGTTGTTTTTCATTATAAATTATAGCTAGATGGTGGAATGTTAAAGGATATAGACCGACATGCCACAGTCAACCTTTAGAGAAGATTCTACAGTATAAGAGCAAAAATTACAGAACCAACCTTACATTAGAGAAGATAAAGAGTGGATAAAACTAGACAGAGAAAAAGGACAAATTCGATAAAGATATTTATACTTGTGAGGGTATTGCATGAAGAAGGTTGAGTTCGAAAATTTGATAATAAAGTTCCAGAACCCAAAGTGCAAGGAAAATAAAAGAGCAGAGAAGTAATTAAAGCAAATTAAACCATGAAAGGTTGCACAGGGCACTAAAGATTGCTTAAAACATTTATGCAATGAATAAAAGAGATGCAAGAACACATACCCATACTTTCCAAGGAGGTGATCCGGTTGATACATTCCTGAATTAACCAAAGGTATTAGGCACCCATATTAGCATAAGAAGAGGCAATGATGTCATATTTACATGATTTAACTCCTACTTACTTGGACAATCAGATGCATATAATGAAACAACCAGTGAATGAGGATTGTGAACAAATTAAGCTCAGATCTATCATTGTTCAAGAAATACCATAATTTAGCATATGCATTGCTACTGTCAAATTAGATCCTTATATACTGCTGTGTCCAGAAGGATGAAATGGGAATAATGGGGAGTGATTCAGAGAGAGTACCTGAGTCCGAAGCTTAAATTCTGCAGCAAGATCTTCCAAAGGAAGACATTTATGTTTCTGCAAGATCACATTAAAGAAAACAAAGCAAAAGAATGAGTAACATAACAACTTTGACATTGATTTTTGAAACCTTATAATCACCAATGAAGTTTCCTTTTTACCAACAGCGGATCACAGAGCATGATAGCAGATAAAAGTAAGATAATTTTTAAATGTTTGCTGAACTTCTAATACTTCACATTTGATGGAGAAATTCATTTGCTCACATTACAGGGAGAAATTAACAACTAAACTTACCAGCAAGAAAAAATCGCATATTTATCATGAATTAAAGGACAAATAACTTAAAGAGAGAGTTCACTATGAATTAAAGGACAAATAACTTAAAGAGAGAGCTCACTAAGTGCAGGACTTAGAGTACCTTTATGTATTCCACAAAATCAGACAACAAATCCTGATTTCCATCTTGCAAATCATTTCCTGTTGATCCTTCAGCATCCACTGAAAACTCTCCTTTCCATTTATCAAACTCCAACGCAGCAGTTTCCTCCTCCTTGGCCTGTCGAGCCTTGGCTTCTTCTTCCTAAAAGAATCATGACAAATTTCCTTACTAGGAATCCAACAATTGATATCCCTAAATACCACAAAAGGAAAGGTAAGCAACCCACTAGCATGCGCTCTTTTGCCTCACGTTCTTCTTCCTTCCTCCTCCTTATTTCTGCATAACGGTCTTGTTTGGTCAGCCTTGAATCACGTGACGCTTCCTCAGCCTTCACAACAATAAGTAGCTTTGTCAAGTCAAATACCAACACTCTAATAGAGAGGGGAAAAAAAGAAAAACACGAAAAATCAGGACCAACAAAAGAGCCACAACAACTAAGAAAAATGACTTTCAGTTTCCTTTGTCACACTTTTCTTCTATGCCTCACCTGCTCTTAAAGCTACTCTAGATTCTTACACCTTGTAGGCAACTTCACTAAAGTTCAGACAAGGAAAAAAACTGCTACTTTTCTTGAAAAAATCTTAAGGAAGTAAAAGCGCACCTGTCTTTGTGCTTCCCTCTCCTGCCGTTTCTTCTCCTTCTTCGATGCCTTATCCTCATGATAAGCACCACCAACAACTTCATCATCACTTTCAGCACCAGCATCTGCACACTCCACAATTCCATACACTCAACACAAACACCAATTTCCAAATCCCGCAGCCAATCATTCAACATGGCAAGCACAAAAAAACTAACGTATTCACACATCATAATACACTTTTACATCTCTTTGGAACTAAGAACAAACACACAGGACAGCATAGGGCATGCCAATCGAAACCAATTAAAAAAAAACGCACACAAACAAACATACGCCTGGACTCCAACAAATTTACATTCAACTAGAAGTGCAGAATCTTCACAAAAAAAAAAAAAAAAAAAAAAACACTAAACCTTCAACAGTTGCTTCAACATTTCTTGATGAACTCGCTCCAGCTGCTGGTCTTCTACGCATTCTACGCGTACCAGTTGCACGCACCACTGTCTCTCCTCTCGGAACCTGAAAAACCCCAAAAAATTCATTACTCGATTCTTTAAACCATAAATACCTAGAAATTTCCTAACCTTTAAAAATTCCTAACAAATTGTAACCACTGACTGACCTGCCGTTCTTCTTGTTGTTGCGGTTCGACTTGCGATCGATCTTGACGGCGTTTCCATAGATATAACGGTATTAAACCGACGACAAGAAGCATTGAGAGAATCAAAACAAATAATTCTTCCATTCTTTTATCAAATTACGATTCAAATTTTTTTTTCTCAAGATTAAATTTTTTCTCAACAACCAAACAGACCTTTTCAAAATTTTAATTCTAACGCGAGAATTATTGTTTTTAGAAAAAAACTGAGGGAAGAGAGATTAAAAGGAACTGTTACTGCTCAGACGACGTGTCAATTTCATGACAAAGTAAAAAGAACGACATGTACATAGAGTATTTTAATGTATTGGATGACGTGTCGTCCCGTTCTGGCTTCATTATTTTTATATCTTGCTGGTTCCACCGGTACTCTCTTTTTCGAGGCTGCTTCTCTTCTTCAATGGAGAAACTGAGGAGAGTAGTGAAGGAGATAGCCTACGTGCAAGACTACACTAAGCTCTCTACACTGCACCAATCTTTAATTCCTATCCTCTCATTAGCTTCCTCACTTTACAGAGTTGTTCTCTCTATCCGCCACTATCTCTACCACTTTGGCTTCTTCTCTAAGCACAGGTATGCATGACCCTACTTACTGTTTGGTCTCTGATAAAGTACAAAGAAAGAAGAGAAACTGAAAGAAAGCTTTGATTTTTTATTATTTTGGCATGTGGGTTTTTCGTGGTTTCTAGTGAGTTCCTATCTTTTTTTGAATTTTTGTTTGCCTTTGCCATTGTGCGTGACTAACAAGAGCGTAGCTTGGGCTAGGAAAGTATATTTTTCTATTGGTTTTTGCTGTAATCTGTTTATTTTTGAAGGTTGCCAGTGCCGGTGATAAGTGTTGGCAACTTAACATGGGGAGGAAATGGGAAGACTCCAATGGTTGAGTTCATTTCTTCATGGTTAGCTGATTCTGGAATTTCACCTCTCATTCTTACTAGGGTATTTTAACCTTTTTCTCTTTTTTGGTTTCATTTTACCTAGTGAATGATTACATTTCCTACTGGTTAATGATATGATGATTGGTAGCGCGACTATACAATCTAATCTCAGCGTGTGGGTTCGCACATTGGCATGCACGAACCAGATTGCATAGTAATGACAAGTGCAGATTTGCTTATTGTTTGTGTAGTTGTATGGAGCCATTGGCTTAGTTGAGAGATTAATGTTTTCTTCTCTTGTTGGCAGGGTTATGCTGGTGGAGATGAAGCTAGGATGCTTACTAGGCATCTTCGTGGGAAAGCAGTAAAGATTGGTGTTGGTGCAAATCGAGCTGCTACTGCTGCTTGCTTCTTTAAGCGACATGGTTATGTAGATCCTCGTGATTATTTAGTTGAGGGCAAATGGCATGAACAGAAAGAGGGAAGTCGGATTAACTCAAGAAAAGTTGGTGTTGTGGTTTTGGATGATGGAATGCAGGTATTGTTTCCTCTATGTTTTTCCTATTATTTGTGTCATTTTGCCTTCACTCTCTCCGTGTTTGCTTGCATATACATGCTTATGCTCAGTAATTCGTGTGCATGTGTTTGTATTACATAACTCTGTGCAGCATCAGGCTGTACTTGCTTATTTTTTAACCCATGCTTTGATTTTTCTCACCCAAGTATTGTTCTTTATCTGTCTATGTGAAATGCCTGTCTATGTGCCTTCTGTCTTTAATTTATTGTCTTGATAAGCTGGCCCAAATATAGTGTGATTCTTATATTGTGAATTGAAGTCATGTCATATTCAGCCAATTGATTGTTAATAGTCCTCTAATCATGAAGAAAGAAATACGTGGCTTATACATATGCTGGTAATGATAGTGTTTATTTACATGGAAGATAGCACTGGAGCCTGCAGCGTGACATAGAGATTGTCATGGTTAATGGACTAACACCATGGGGAAATCATCAAATACTTCCTCTTGGACCTTTAAGGGAACCTTTGAAAGCCCTCGGAAGAGCAGATGTTGTTGTAATTCATCATGCAAACCTGGTACCTACCACTGATTTTTTCATAGTTTGTCGGTGTTTTTTAAATTATGTTTCATTTAAAATTCTGCTTTTCTTGATGCTCTAAAGAACATAATTCTCTACCACTCATGTTTAAGATGGGAAAAAAAAAATATATATATATATATATATATATATATATGAGCAGGAATTTGATTCAAATATGTTGAAATAAAAGTTTTGCACAGGTTTCGGAGCATAATCTCAGAGACATCAAGTTAATGATCCGAGAAGTTAAAAAATCTCTTAGTATTTTTTTCACTAGAATGTCTCCCTCACACTTCTTTGAAGTAGGAAATATCAACACCAGAATACCATTGGATATCTTATGCAATGGTGTTGTGCTATGTGTTTCTGCAATTGGTTCTGCAAAAGCTTTTGTGCAGGGGATAAAGAAGGTATTTTTCCCCTTTAGCCATTTGATCTTAAATATTATTTGCTTAATTATTTTATCTGGAGAATCTTCACACATGTTAATGGAAGTCCAATAAAAAATACTGGGAGACAGATTACAGGTGATATATTATTCTCAAATCCTTGCCCCTTGTTCCCCCCTACTGTTATGTATTTTTATCTACAAATGAGAGGTGTTTCCTTGGCAGATGGGAACATTGTATGTTGATCGACTTGATTTCAGTGACCATCACTCACTCCAAGACGCGGTACAATTCCCATGCTCTCCTGTCTAAATTTTACACTGCTTTATACACGCACTTCAACATTTTATAACTCAAAGATGCTTATGACTGTTCTTTATAAGTTCAAATTTAATCTTGAACTTAACCTCAGTGACCATTTAATCTCCTGAATCTGTCTTTTAGTTTTTAGACTCCTTGATTGCATATGCACAATTGAACTTTTGTGGGAGGCAAATTCATTTGTGAGATATATCATGATTTAGATTGCCTCTACTGGCAGTATCCATATTATCAGTACAACTCATCCCAAACTGCTAAGTAATTGTTCGAAAAGAAGGGGAATAATAGCGAGAATGAATTAAAAATGAAATAGCTCGTGATATATACCAGCATATTATCTCATCCCTACTCGCCTGTTGTTGCTTGTGGTACCAATTCTATATGTCAATCTTATTGCCCTTTCTGTCACTTAATTTAGGATATTGAGATAATCAGAAAGAAACTCAAAGAGCTGGAGGATAAGTTTGGCTCCATGCCAGTTGTTGTCATAACAGAGAAGGTGAGTAGGTATTTATTGTTCTTGGTTGGTGGTTCCAAGCTAGTTGTGCTTGATTGCAACACTGCTATATCTTTTTGTCCCTAGCATATTTAGGAAGACTAAAGGGACATAGGCTACTTGACTTCATTTTACATGCATGTCCGATTTATGGTACATGTAATTTGCAGTTTATTTACTTTCACTGGCAGGACACCTTCCCTTTAAATGGAAATAAGCATACCTAGTTTTCTTTCCTGATGAGAATGTTTGTGCAAATTTTAGACCATATTAAAACTGAATTGACTGCAAAATCCTGGGCCATTGAAGATGTAAATTATTTAAATAGGAATTTTAAGAAAACAGCTCATTACTTTGTGTGTATTTATTATTTTTCTCCATTGAATTACCAGGATTATGATAGAGACCCAGAAATTCTCAGGCATTTGAGTCCTTATAAAGTTATGGCACTCTGCTCAGAATTGCAAATCATTCCTTGTAGAGACAACGGGGATGATGATTTCAAAAGGCTGTTGAAGGAGCTCGTGGAGGTAAAAGTTTTAGGAGCAAACCAGAACTAGCTTTCAGATACCAACTCCATAGGGTCTGAGCATAGATTAATTGATCCACCAGTTTTATCTATTCAACTTTTATTTACGGAAAGGTCGAAACAAAAGCAAATGACGTCTCAAACTTCTTACTCTAGAATGCAGGGCATGACACAACTACACGTGCTACTTAAATTATTCAAAAGGAAATCCATGAGGGGGTGCATGCTTTTCCTATATTACAGTCCTTGAGTAAAAGAAACTCCAGTGGATTCTAGCCAGGCTTCTCCTTGTATCAGCTCTGCCACAGTGAATTGCTTGGCCTCATTTGGATCAGTAATGACATGATATCCAGGCCGATTCACTCTCGTGCTAACATGCACCTGGCTCTCTATTTGAAGACTCGCCATAATACAATGTTTTCAATGCAAAATCCTTGCTCTATTCTGCCCAAACAGTACGATTAATATGTCCCCCAATATAAGATTGCATAACTACAGTACGTTGGAACCTTTTCTGCCCCAATTCAAGATCAGGGTTTGGAATAATGATACAGTTCTGGATTGAGATCCCAGTATTTTGATTTGGATCAATCCTACCTTGTGCAGTGACCATGTTCTTTAAGTTTGCCGTAGGCTTCCTTGCAATGAGAGCCACAGTTTGGTGCTTTTCTGGTCCTATATTTTGGAACAAAATTTTCAAATATTGTCTAGCTTAGACCAAAATAAATGCTTAATTAAAGAGTTAATTTTGGAATCTTTGCAATGCCTAACGATACTGCCGCATGAACAAATGCTTAAACAACAACAAAAATAGTAGGAAAACGGAGGGTTGTTACCAAGCTAGCAGATCTAAAGGTTGGAGATCCATCCAAGACACCGAGGCTACCAGTTACGATGGTGAAATCCATACCTTCACCAGCAATCATAACATTTTTGTTCTTCTTTGCAACTTCCACTTTCTCCTCATAATTCCAGCTTTTCACATATATCACAAACCGTCTTTTACATTTTTCTGGAGCCGAGTTCACAGCTTCTTGAACTGTGGTATAGTCCCACTTCCATCTATACCTCTACCACTTTGGCCTCAACATTGCCTACTGAACTTTCCAATTGTTTCCGGTCCCTGCAAAAGATCCATGATGGGAAACCTCTTTAATGGCTGAACAATATCAGCATCAGAGGCTGAAAGACTAGCAACAACTGCCAGAGAAGTTCTCGTTCCTGAAATCAAATCCTAGATCATTTTTTTCCATCGTGATTGACCTATTGTGTCAATTCCAACTAGGCTTGAACAACAGCACCAAGACACCAAGATTATTAGCAAAACCCTCCATGCATGCACCACATCAACCGTAAATATCTCAAAACATTGCTATTTTGTCAAATGCTCTAGCCAAAACTTGAAGCCATAACCTTTTTCACTTTCTCATTTCATGGTCCCAGAAATTATATCAGGAAAATGACATGGTGGTCCCTCAAGATAAGATATTTCAGTACCCATCTTCTATGATTTGAAGGGACCATTATGAAAAGTCCAATCTATCCACTAATGGATGTATATAATCGAAGGCCACACTTCAAGATCATAGAATGGACTGGAATTGTGGCCCGTGACAAAGAAGTCCTGATTACTACAATATAAAGAAAGTGCAAAATACAGATATGGCTGCACAACCTACATTAGTGAAGGTCACCTGAATTCTCAGTTACACAGCTTCAGAAAGCGATGGTTCAACCAGCTTTTAGCAAAATAAACAATAATTCATAGAGACAGAAATTGAGTTTTTTTGGCAATAAACAATAAAGATGAATTGAGAACACTACCTTCACAGCATGATGCAAGTCTGTTAACAAATTTAGTTGCAGATATTGATTATGTAGCTCATTAGTTAAAGAGCAAACGAGGGAAATCTCAGTTGATCATTAAAATCCCGACAACATTTGAAATAAAGGGAAATTAAAGGTTACCAATATTCTTGGAGAGCCATCAATCTCAGCAACTTCCATGCCAGTGACAATCATTCCAGGCACAGTCTCCCTAGGAAGCCTCTCAATGGCATCTTCAGCTGCATTCATGTCAAGGGCCTTCATTCCTGGCACACTATCGATCATGCCAATGCTCTTAACCCTCTTGACCCCAGTAGCACCAAATGGTCCATCATGACCACAGGAACTCACAACCACCTTGGCCTCCATCACATTATGGTCCATACAAGATTGTGTGTCATGATTCATTGACACAAGAGCCTAATTAGTGACCTCTCCACCTACTCTTCCTTCCTTCACTATCAAGTCCTCTGCAGCCACAGCATTGAAAAGCTTGACATTTGGACGGGCAAGGAGTTTGCTCATGATTGTAGAGGTGAAGAGAGCAGCATGCTTGATTACTACATAGTCTTCTTGTTCATCATACTCGATGCTTAGCTCATCAAGGAAGAGATGAGCTGGTTTGCGTACAACCTGGTCAAGATATAGATGTACAATCAATTTCAAAATTTAATTCATAAAATGTAGATTGTAAAGATAGCTATATTTTTTTAAAAAAAAAATGCAGGTATATCTAGAAAATCAAGAACCTTGTACTAGCCAGTTCCTTCGAGAGAAATTAAATGAAAATTATTTTCATTGATTAGGAACGAGGCCCCTTCTTTCCCTTTTTGATTAGTACTTCTACAAATGAAGCATGGAAGTATCTTAATTTTCTACTCAAATTCTGAATAAATGATCACAAGCCCACAATATTATAAATTACAAATCTTGGCCACAATGTAAAAGAGTCTAAATAGAAATAAGTGGCTATTATTCAACCAGAAAGCCCCATCAATCCTTATCATGATGTTACAACCATCAACCATGCCCAAAATAAAATAAAATAAAATCCCATAAAACCAGGAAAAAACTAACAAGACAACATAAGTGTTATCAGCTTTTTGTTATCATATACTAATTAATAAAACAGTAAATAACATTAATTGCATGCAGAAGGGAAGAATTTTGATTACCATGGCAGAGAAGAGAGCTGGCCACCAAACCAAGCACCACCGCCAGGCCTAACAGATTGTTCAACAATGGCAATTTTGACAGAAGGGTTCTTGCTAAGCTCATAAGCACAGGATAACCCAGCGAGCCAGCACCAACAATAACAACATCAATGTATCTGCATGAGTTATCGGTTTTGTTTGGAAACATGGTTGAAACTATGTTTTTTAAATATTTTTTTATGTTTTCACATTGTTTTGATGTGCTGATCTCAAAAATAATTTTTTAAAAATAAAAAAAATATTATTTTGATGCATTTCTAAACAAAAAATATTTTAAACCATAATCGTTATCACAATTTCAAGCAGACCCATCATGTCCATCATGTACCTTCTTGTCACTTCCCTTGACACAGCAGACAATTTTAAAACATAAAATATATAATTATGATTAATGTGTTTTTTAACTATAAGAAACTTCGTGGTTGATTAATTTTGAAATTCCAAAAAACATAACCTCAAATAAATATTGGCTTTTTAGATGACCAGGTCAAATTTTTTCTAACATAAAATAATTAAATAGGTTAAAAATTACTTGGTTGATCTTCTAAGGTACGAGATAAAATAAATAATTTAAAAATAAAAAAGAACACGGAAAAAAAGATTGAAATTAAATCTATAAAAGAATGCTAAAAAAAACTCTAGTTAATCCAAGATAACTTAACTAAACTGCAACAAGATAACCTCATGGAAAAGAAGTAGAAAAATAACAAAGCTCATGGGCTAATAATTTAATACCAAATGATGAAAATGAAAAAAAAAATCAATTTTATACATAAAATATTAAGAGTAAAAAAACTGAGTCAACTTAGGCTAACTTGAATAACTCGTTACCTAGGATATGAGATCAGGATAACCCTATAAAAATAAAAATGGAACAAATCATGAATCTTAAAGGCCAAAAATTTAATGTCGAATGATAAAATTAAAAAAAAAATGATTATAAAAAAATGACCTAAAAAAATATCAAACTTAAATCGGGCTAATATCTGAAACCAATGACTTGGATCATGAGACCAAGATTACCTCATGAAAGGCAAATACAAAAAAAAAATAACAAAGCAAATTTTCAAATAAAAAAATTAAAACAAAAAAAATAGCAATCATAACAGCAAAGATCAAATTTGGTATACAAACTAAATGAAAGAGTAATAAAAAAAAATGAGGATCAAAATTGGATACAAAATAATTATGGACTAAATTGAAAAACAAGATTAATTAAGAAAAAAAAGAGTAATCAAAAGAATGAGGGCCAAAATTGGATAAAAAATTAAATGAAATAAAATATTGAGGGACAAATTGGAAGAAAAAAAATCAAGAAGATTAAAAAAAAACAACAACAACAACAATAAAAAAAATAAGGATCAAATTGAATACAAAAATTAAATGAAATAAATACTCATGGATAAAATTGAAAAAAAACTTTATAAGGCATTAAAATCAACATAAATAGCAGTTAAATTAATGAAAATCAAAATTAAAATAAACACAAATTGATGAACACAATTGAATTTTAAAAGGGTAGGTGTGAATCTTAACGTTAAGACAGAGAAAAAAAAGAGGAAAAAAAGTTATACCGCCATCAAACCATTGCGACTACCACCACACTCGCCACCTTATTAGTTTAGCCATCACAAGATGTTTTAGGCAACATAATATGTGGTCATTTTTGGTAGTTAGTTGGGTCATCTGAAGAATGCAGACAATGTATAATCTCTAGTGCATGCAACACACATACCATGAACTTTTTTGTTTTTTATAATATTTTTATTTGTTTAAAGATTGATTTTTTACAATCTAACCTCATTTAATTTGTTAATGCCAATTAAACTACATCACTCACATTTCCTTGGCTTGTATTATAAAAGGTAAAAATATCACCACACTATAACAATTCATAATGTAATGAATCTTGATTCACGGTACATTACCTAGCCTCCCTGACTTCTTTTAATAATGGTACATAAAAAAAAAAATCCTCCTAGTCATCAGGAGGTGTTAACTAAAATGCATCCCATGCATTTTTCAAATGAAAAGGATGCATTTCCATGTTTGCCATTGGGGCCTAGCCCAAGTGATTAAAATTTCTGGTGATTGGAGGATGGCTTCAATAGCTAAAAGCATTGTATTTCGAATGATGTTTGATTGTAATTTGTCTTGGTTTGTCTAATTTTATCTTAGCACACCTCTTTTCACATTTTGAATTTACAGGAGTCATTTCCATAAATTTTTCACGCACATAATTTATTCTGTGTATATACAACTTTTCTATACAAAGTAGAAAAATAAGATTGCTAGCACCTCTATCATCAATAATATGCATGACACCAGGACCCGTGGGATTAGTCGAGGTACGTGCAAATTAACCCACATATATATATATATATATATATATATATGGATTACACAACAACTAATCATGATTTAATTTTCTAGAAAAATATTGAAATCAACATTTTATATTACTTTCTATATTATTTTATGACACGCACCGGAATGACTAGCCAAAGATATTTTTCATACAAAAAGCATTATGTAGCACCAACAAGCATCATTTTCTCCTCCTATTGATTACTAGCTCTCCGATCAATGGTGAGTATCAATGATATGCTAGTTTTCCTTCTCTATGAAGTAACTCAAGGGACTTTGATATGCTAGTTTTCCTTCTCTATGAAGTAACTTAAGGGACTTAGATGTATAAATAAACGTAATTACTAAGTAAAAAAAATTCAAGTCTATCATTGCCCATAAAAAGCCAGAGCTATACATAGTCAAGTCAAGCTCATGCAAATTCAAGCCATACAAATCCTAAACACATAAACTCTTTATGTACATTTAACTCCACATCTACTATACTCCTCTTATACTTGCTAATTTAAGCATGTATATGTATATATAAAACTTGTTTTGCAGTTAAACTCATGGGCTTGCGAACAAACCTAGTCACTAGAACACAATCATAAAAAGCTCATTTTCTATCTCATTTTTTGTTATGATTTCATAAGATACCTACCTCTAAATATATATATAAAAACATAAATCGTTAGATGTTATTTTTTACTCGTTATGGACCATATTTTCGTTGTGACGAGCTCACTGTGACTTTGACAGGCTTATAGAAGAAGGTAGTTTTTCCATTATGCTTTTGGAATATTATCATCGATCATGGTGGTTTTTTGGAGTTCTTTAAAAGGAGCTTTTGTTATTTGGATTTCTTATGATCTGGCTCAAGATTTTTATTTGAACGAAGCCATATCTTGGGCGGCTATTTGTCAACCTCTTTTTTTTTTTTTTTGGGTTGATTCTCCAACAGGTTGCAATATATTCTCCAACAGGTAGCAATATCTATAAAGCGTGGTTTCCAAATGTATATACAGTGACATTTAAAAAAAAGGCTGCAAGTTATAAATTTTTATTAAGAGCAGCATCAATGGCGTTTTGGTTTGAGGTTGTTCAAATCACAGTTTTAACTAAGATCGATGGAGTTTCTGAAAAAACAAAATCGTCAGGTTTTATTTGTATAAAGAACAGGTGAACACACCAACAACGTTGGGGTCCAGACAAACTGTCCAAACATTTGAGAAGAATCCCCGAAGTTAGATCATACAGAGACGATTTCATTTGGCATAACAAGGCTCTCAGCTCCTTGCAACAGCACAATGGAAGCCTGTTCAACCTTTGTTCATTAAATTCAAGAGGTGCTTTAACTAAACAGGAAAAACAATAGAAGAGCACCCGTTAAAAATGAATATGATCCTTCTTTCCTGGCGTGCTTAGATAGCAGATAAATCGTCTAGTTGGACCTTCGGCACTCACCGACATCCAACAGGTGAAAATCCAAAATGTCGAAAAAATTCCCTTCTGCTTGGGATCGCTATCGAGAGCTTGTTCGCTGAAGACACTGTTCAGGAAAAAAAAAGAGGGAAAAACAAGTAGCGTTTACCTGCAAAAGAAACGAGGCTGCAGACCCATTGTCTCTGTTCTCTGTTGTGAGGATGGCTATAGGCCACCCGCTGAATTTCCTGTCATTTTGCACCAGTTTGGTATTAAATTACCAACTGGGTGAGTTTCAAAGATCGATTTGCCTTGATTTTTTTTTTCTGTGCTAATACTAGAAAAAAAAAATTCTGAAAAAAAAATATTTTGATGTTTTTTTTAATAAAAATATATTTAAAAAAAACATATGGCGCCAACAGCAGTTAAAAGAGCATTAACCAGGAACACCCCAACACTTTATCGATAATTTATTGTTCGACTCGAGAGAGCAATAGCTATTTAATACACAAATACAAACTGTGAAGTATTCCATTATCATCCCACAATATAGAGACCAGATATCTGGACAACACCAGAAACAAATGATGCATGTGTCATACAACCAAACATAGGAAAGATAATAATAATAATAATAATAATAATAATAGATTTAATATCTCTAAAGTTCTTGATAAGAGCAGGGAGAGCACGGTGTGGAGTTTTAAATTTACTGCAACCGCTTAGAAACCATGAATTTTAATATTCTCCTTCTTCACAATGCCAGCCTGACCAAACAAAACAAAATTAAAAATTTGGATCCACCTAAATATCAGTATTTGGAGACAACCCAAATGAGAAAAACTGATTATTAAACTCATCAGCTCGCACAAGGAATGAAATTACCTGAACAAGAAAGGTAGAGACATTCTTGCGCTGGTCACCTTGAAGTTGAATAACCTGTATGGAACAATCACATAAGCAACGAGAGACTAAACATTCAAAGGCTATTTTAAATGCTAAGCTGAAACACACATACCTGGCCTAATTCAAGGTCCTGCACCACTGTACCATTACAGCAGAATTCTTTCTTGAGGTCCTTGAGTATCTTGTTATAGCTGAATTCTTTTTTCAAACCTTGCACAGTTGTCAAGCTTTTTCTACCATTGCGTTGCTGTGTACGAATGTGCACGTACTCTTTTGCCCCAGCACCGGAGTCCTCAGCATTTGCATCAGCAAAAGGATCTACAATGGCAAACCACATAATTGTCAGACATCTAGGTGTAGATAGAGTAGAAGGTTTTGTCACATCTCAGAACAATACGAGTATCAGTACAATACAATTCGTGAGCGTACTAGCAACAAAAATTAAGATGAGTTAAAAAGCTAGCTTACCAAAAGCAGTGGGAGTTTGGACGTCGAGATCAGACATAAAACCTTAACTGTTCAAGGAAGCCCAACAACCTAAAAGCTCAAACCTGAATAAAAATAACTCCATATTAACAGGGACTGAAACACTATTAAAAACTCAAAAGGATAAGACTAACTTTGCTAGGAAATTTTTTTTTTTTTTTATCCTTTCCAAAATCACAGCATATTTCTTAGGAGACAAAAACAAGTCGCAAAATTTTCACCATAAAAAAAGGAAATCACCTAAATAAACAAGAAACAAATGGAAACAATAAATTACTTCCTGCTCACACTGGGGCAAGCAGGTAAGGCCGTTTATGAACTAATCAATCATGATAGAGAAAACTCACATAACAAAGTTGTCAACCACATCAAAAATCAAGATCCTAGATTAATAAGTTGCTTGTCACCAAACAGAACGATACAAGCTACAAAACTCTAACTAGAACATGTCATAAGGTATTACTAATCGCATCCATATTCTAAACACAAACTCATCAACAAATAAACAAAAACACAAATACCCATTTGATGTAAAACAGAGCTTGCTTTATTCAACAAAAATACAGATCTTAACTTCCTAATTGAACATAGAGAAATGATCACTCCCACAAGCCAATAAGCTAATCAGACAACAGACACAAAAAACCTAACTTCAAAAAATGAAGAAAAGAAGAATCCACCAATTAAGACACCAAAAAAGGCGATCTATCAAGACAAAGATTATAGCTTGCAATCAACTCACAAAGATCTGATCTTTTTAAACAAGATTCACAGAATTAACGCGGACAATTAATAAGTAAGCTAAAAATTATCATAAAAAGAAGATGAAATCAACTAATTAGAACAAAGAGAAATTACTTGATCCGGTGACTAGGGTTTCGATGTGAGAGATTGGTTGATTGATTTGAAGCGAAGCGAAGTGATGTCAAGATAACAGGCTGTTTGGTTGCAAATAAAGCAGAGCTCTAGAACCTATATAGCGAGAACAAGCGAGAACAAGCGAGAGTGTGTTGGTTTTCGAATTTACATTTTTAGGGTTGGGTCGGTTAATATGAATTCTACTCTCAAGAGTGGTGAGTGCCTGGGCACGCGTTGTGATTGGTATTTTCCATCGTATGATTTTAATAGAATGAACACATGGCGGGTGGATCATGCGAGTAAAGAAGATTTGGTAGTTGGAGGGAGTGAGTGAAGAAAATTGATAGAAAAGCGTTTGTTCTTACCAAACGACACCGTTGATGAATTAGCTTATTTGTTTTAACGTTTTAAAAATATTTTTGAAAGTTTTTAAAAACATTTTATTTTTTATTTTAAATTAATATTTTTTTATCTTTTTAGATTATTTGATGTGTTGATATTAAAAATAATTTTTAAAAAATAAAAAAATATTATTTTGATATATTTTTAAATGAAAAATACTTTAAAAAACAGTCACAACTACACTTAAACAGGCCCTAAGTGTTCTTTTGGAACGCTTTTTTGTTTCTTTGGGCTTTTACTATTAAAAATATTAAATTAATTTTTTTAAGTATTATTTTAAGTTTTAATACCTTAAAAATAAAAAATTATTATTTTAATAATTTTATAAAAACATTTTTTTAGTGCATTACTAAACACTCATTAATTTATTTTTTTAAAGTGTCAATATGTTTGAAAACTATTTCTATTTAATTTTATAATAACCAAGAAAAATATTCATAATAATTTTATTAATTTATATCTCAAATGAAAAATGTATTTTTCAATAAAAATATTCCTTTTATATTCATATATTTCACAAAAACAAATGTGAAATATTTCTTTTTTATTACAATCAAGGTTTTTTTTTAAATAAAAATTATTTCAATAATAATAAAAAAAATGTCCCAAAATTAGCAAGTTGTACAGTGAATTCTGTTATTCTATTTCCATCCATAAATAAGTCAAAGGCAAATGAAATCAAATTGTGTTTGGTATTAAGGTTGTTGTTGTGGTTGTAGTTTTAAAAATGTTATTTTATAAAAAGTACTTTTAGTTGAGATTGGTTTGGAAAAATATATATTTGGTTAAAAGTGTGATTAAAATTGAGGTTGAACAAAAAATAGTTTAATGTGTTTGGTTAAAAAAATGCTTTTCAAATTGAGGTTATAAAATAATTAATATATATATATATATATATATTAATGATTTTTAATTTAAATATTGTAGATTCAATTACTGTTATTAAATCATGAATTAAATAATATTGATATCAAATAATTTTTATTATTCCATTAAACTATGTGCAATGTCATCACATACGAAATCTATCCAACAAGGACTATATTTTCCTTGGTTTCTTAAGCGCGCAACAACAAAAACTGATTTTTTTATTACGTCATCGAGCGATCTCCTTCTAATTTTTTGAATAAAACACAATTAAAATAAAAATAAAAACTGATTTTTTTAACTGGGTCTGACCAGGAAAAAATATAATTGGAATTGCGATCAAATTCCACAAATACTACGTCATCATGCGATGTTCTTTTAATTTATGTAGTGTTATTAAATAATATTAAACATTATTTTTTTAAGTAAAACATAATTTTAAAAAAATTAAATATTTTTTTACTGGCTCGGATGCGGTCTAATGAATTCTGCTCATGTGAATAGTGTAAAAAAAATTCACCTAGCACTATTCACGTGTAAAAAAAAAATTCACCTAGGCATTGTTCACTTCTTGAGTGAACAGTGCCAAGGTGAATTTAATTCACCTCGCATGGGCACTGTTATGAACAGTGCCCAGGTAATTAAAGAGAAGCAGCTGGAGAGAAGCAACTCCCAGCTGCTTGTGCAAAACCCCGGTTTGATGGAAAAAATTATGGGGCCCGCCAAACAAAAAACTACTTTTTTTATGTTACCAAACACTTAATTTACACGATTTGCTTTAAAAACTAAAGCTAGCGCGTAAACAAACACCCTTTAATAGTCACATGTTTTTGGATTCATAGCACAAGCCTGATCTCCTGCAAATCTTGTCTCCTGCAAATCATGGAAAGCCCATAATTAAACAATTTACTATTTGATGGAGTAGATAATTTAATATTAAATGATAAAATTAAAATTTAAAAATTATTAATTTTAAAAAATAATTAAAATAATAAAGATCAAATTTAATAAAAAAAATAAAAATAGAATGAAATTATAAAAACAACCCAACTATAAAAATTAATTCAAATAAAAAAATAGAAACCAAATCTAATGTACAAAAAAGTATTCTTAAGAATAAATAGCAATCAAAAGAACATGGACCAAATCTAAAGAAAAAATAAATTGAAGAACTATTTTGAAAATTTAAAAGGACAAACATGAAAATCAAAGAGAAAAAAAAAACAAAAAAAGTTAATCAACTTCAAATCAGGCTTCGTCTTCCTCACACATCGACTAGGGATGGAGGATGCCAAGATAATTCCAACGTGGCCCTGGAAGCCACCGTTTAGCCTCATGAAGGCTCTTCATGAACTACCTCAAAGGCGCAAGAGTAGCCGACGCACTGACATGTGCACAATATGCGTCAACAACTTTATTTTTAAATAATATTATATTTTTAAAATTACTAAGTTGCCCTTGCATCAATATGATTATATTAAAAAAAAACATTGTGAAGAAAATAATAGTCATTTCAAGAAAATTATATGATTTAGTTTTTTATTTAAACCTTGGTATCTCCAACCAACTAGGTATAGTTATTATCATTATATTATTTTATTTTTAAAGATTTTAAACTCATTCCCCTCAAGGAATTATACACGAGTTCTCTCGATAAAACTATGGTAGTGGATCTGCAATATTTTCTTTTTGATTTTACAGTCAATGAAAATATTTTCATTCGAAATCAAAGTGTTTAATGATATTATATCTATAATGTATATGTTTGAATTTACCATTATACATATTATTTTGTGCCTTTTTTATTGCTGACAAATTATCGCAATGGACACAAATATCTAGCATTGATTTGGCTAACATTGAATGTCCTCTAATAAATTCTAAAGTCATTCAGCTCTCCCTCGAGCTTTACCAAGAGCAGTAAGCTTTGATTCTATCATAGATCTTGCAACACATGTTTGTTTAGAGAATTTCCATGACATAGTGGCTCCAACAAGTGTAAAGATATATTCACTAATGGATTTCAATTTTTTAGTGCAAATATTCAATTGACATCATTATACTCTTCAAGTATTGTTAGGTAACCAGTATAGTGTAGTCTACGATGTACCTCGAATATTTGATTACTTATTCGTATTTCTTTTCAATTATCCCCCCATGAACTATTGATAAATCTATTCAGTTTGCTAATCAAATAAGTTATAATATATATAAAGCTCTTAATTATTCGAGAATATTTCAATTGGTCTTTTTTCTTATTTTTTATTGTCACCTTTAAAAATTTTATCGAGTATTTTTTTTAATATCAATCCATCACATATCCTAGAGTTTTAGTTTAAGCCCACAATTCACTCTGTCTAAGGACCTCTATCCTTTAAAAGCTTGGGTTTTTTTTTTGTGTACAATTTTAACTTCTCAAGTTTACATTTTATAAATACCAAGAAAATCTTGTTTATTTTCTATGTAAAATTGAGTTTTTTTGAGGATTTTAAAGTCCTTTAAAATATACAAATCAAGAGTTTTTCAAAATTAATTTTTTATTCATCCATATTTTATTTAAAACACGGTAATATTCTATGCTAAAATTTAAAACACGGTAATATTCTATGCTAAAAAGCTTATGTAAAATATTAAACTCCAGCAAAGTCTTCCCCCTGAAAATAACTGGAGCCTCTGAACCACCCCGCATTAACCATATTCTTAACCAAAATTTCCAACATTTTAATCATCACAAAGGTAGAAGTTGAATTTCTTTAAAGAAGACAGAACATCTAACAAGTGAGCAATTACATGATTCTCGAGTGTAAATCAATTTAATCACAGTCGAAGAGTATCCCATCACCAAACAAAACACACATCACATGTAGTTAACATGTACTTGTTGTATAGTCTGCAGACAAATCATTCCAAACTAATCCTCCAACCATTACATGCTGCTTGCAAGGAAGCGGTAGAAACTGTGGATTTCTATGTATTTGAGAACGGCACTTATTGTCTCACCCCAAATGCACATAACTTGTAGCCAAGAAACTCCAGTGTAGAGTGGCAATAAGCTTGCAAAGAAAATCCAGAAAGCAATACTTGACAGTTCCTGAACAGATCCTCTGCTTCTCTATTTCTCTAGAGAAATTATTAGGTAAGCTTTAATCTTAATCTTGTAATATAGTTTTTGATAATTTAATCAAAAAAATATTAGTTCAATTACGTCCCTTGGCAGCCAAACAAAATTTAGAATCTTCAAAGAGCTAATAAGCAGACAAGACCAAGAATAGGAACCTTTTTATTTATCAACCACCCCATAAATTTTGGATCATAATCTCTGCATAAATGACTCCAAGTGATCTAGCCTCTCAATCTTGTAGACACTTGGCAGAACAGAAACAATTCTCAATTCTCTAAACAAGAGAGGAAAAGATTTCCAATATAATAACACACATCAAGGCACAACCAACCGTGAATGCATCTGCTTTTTTATGGGGAAGCACAAACGCTGCGGCTAGAAAGCACAAACGCTGCGGCTAGACATCCAAGGTTGCAAACGAAGAGCCCTCTGGATCATGAGCAGAGTCCAAAACCAAACGACGAAGCATATTTCTTGGCAGAATATGCATATGCTAATATAGCGTGCAAGTATCAACCAGGTCACCAAACCCATGTCAAAACACAACACAGCAAAAAATCCCCTCTGCTGAAACTACAGAAATCATGCACAACAAAAGCAGCATATATTGCATAAAAAATCTTATTTGCATAGATATTAAGGCTTGCAATGGAATGGCCCTTAGCAGCCACTCCAAACAGTACTAGGTGAACAAGAACAGATAATTTAAACGAGTTCAACAAATTATTAAAAGCAACCATTCAGAGATTGCTACTGAACACACACAAGAACCATAATCCAGAGTAATAGAATATAAACCAAGACATTATCTTGGACAACATGAACAGCACATCTTAAAAACCACCACGGAGACGAAGGACAAGGTGAAGTGTGGACTCCTTCTGGATATTGTAGTCTGCCAGGGTGCGCCCATCTTCCAGCTGCTTTCCAGCAAAGATCAACCTTTGTTGGTCTGGGGGAATACCTTCCTTATCCTGGATCTTGGCCTTCACGTTGTCAATGGTGTCTGAGCTCTCGACCTCCAGAGTGATGGTCTTTCCGGTCAAAGTCTTGACAAAAATCTGCATTCCTCCACGGAGACGCAGCACCAAGTGAAGGGTTGACTCCTTCTGAATGTTGTAGTCAGCAAGAGTCCTCCCATCTTCAAGCTGCTTCCCAGCAAAAATCAACCTCTGCTGGTCTGGGGGGATGCCTTCCTTGTCTTGGATCTTGGCTTTCACATTGTCAATGGTATCAGAGCTCTCCACCTCCAAGGTGATGGTCTTTCCTGTGAGGGTCTTCACAAAGATCTGCATACCACCACGAAGACGAAGGACCAAATGGAGGGTGGACTCCTTCTGGATGTTGTAATCTGCAAGGGTACGGCCATCCTCAAGCTGCTTGCCGGCAAAGATGAGTCTCTGCTGGTCTGGTGGGATACCCTCCTTGTCTTGGATCTTAGCTTTCACATTATCAATGGTGTCAGAACTCTCAACCTCAAGGGTAATGGTCTTGCCAGTGAGGGTCTTCACAAAGATCTGCATGCCTCCCCTCAAACGGAGCACCAAGTGGAGTGTGGATTCCTTCTGGATGTTGTAGTCAGCAAGGGTGCGACCATCCTCAAGCTGCTTGCCGGCAAATATCAGCCTCTGCTGGTCTGGGGGAATGCCCTCCTTGTCCTGGATCTTGGCCTTCACATTGTCGATGGTGTCAGAACTCTCCACCTCCAAGGTGATTGTCTTGCCAGTAAGGGTCTTAACAAAGATCTGCATGCCACCTCTCAATCGGAGCACCAAATGAAGGGTAGACTCCTTCTGAATGTTGTAGTCGGCAAGGGTGCGACCATCCTCAAGCTGCTTGCCAGCAAAAATGAGCCTCTGCTGGTCTGGTGGGATCCCCTCCTTGTCCTGGATCTTGGCCTTCACATTGTCGATGGTGTCAGAACTCTCCACCTCCAAGGTGATTGTCTTGCCAGTAAGGGTCTTAACAAAGATCTGCATGCCACCTCTCAATCGGAGCACCAAATGAAGGGTAGACTCCTTCTGAATGTTGTAGTCGGCAAGGGTACGGCCATCCTCAAGTTGCTTGCCAGCAAAAATGAGCCTCTGCTGGTCTGGTGGGATCCCCTCCTTGTCCTGGATCTTGGCCTTTACATTATCAATAGTGTCAGAGCTTTCCACCTCAAGGGTGATGGTCTTGCCAGTGAGAGTCTTGACGAAGATTTGCATCTGAACACAAAAAAAAAAAAAAAAACCAGATCAGATACATCGTATGATTTATGTTTGTAACCCACAAATCAGACAGAAATTCAACAAAATATATGAAAGAAGTTTCAACCAACCAATTCAATATGAAAAAAAAAACTTTTGCCTGATCGGTAGTATAAAAAAAAAAGATTTTACAATATTATATCTACAAATCATCTAAAAATAAGCTAAGAAATTAAAAGTCAATGGATCAAAGCTGAAAAAATCATAAGAAAATTCCTTTCCTTTAAACAAATTAACATCAAAATTAAACGAAAAAAAACATGATTTATATTAATTAATCAAATCTTATAAGGCCCTAGCAAACGAGGACCAATCAAGATCTGAACAACAAAATCAATAAAACATCAAAACATCAAACAGATCTCTAGTTATTAATCAATCAACTTTTCAGGAAGGGATTAATCCATAAAAAACTAACAGATCTTACGAATTAAGCATCAATAAATTAATATATAGACATATATAGACACACAAACATATGAAAAACAAGAAACGGAGACGAAGAGGCATACCTTGAAAGAGTTGAATGCTTTGATAGGGAAGAAAGATAATATCACAAATGTGAGGAGAAGAAGGCTAGCAGACCGTCTTCATATATAGTAGAAATTCGGTGATGCAATTACCGGAATGCCCTATCAGAATAGCCAATTGAAACACGCCACGTATTTGGATCATTTTTGCCGAAGACTCAGGTTTATGTTTTTCCTTTTTTTTCATCAATTCTCATTTCTAGGTGGTTCTAGTGGAGCCGGATATTGTTAAGGAAGCCGAGGTGAAAGTACCACGCTCTTCCAGTACGCGTGTCTACGCGCTACTATCACATATGTTAAGTGGAGAATCACAAGTAATGAACTTTTTTAAAAACAAATTATTTTATGGCCAATTTATTCATTGCTAAAATCAATTCCTTCTGTATCCGACGAGTTATTGAAGTAAAAACTCCTGCATTTATCTATTTTTTTTCTCACATTTTCTATTTAGTTCTCCATTTTTATTCTAATTTTTTATTTTTCTTACCAGTTTATTTCTTGATTTGCAATTATTAAATTAAACACTTGAATAAAAAAATATAGAAAATTATTTGTTTATATAATTCTGAGTTTTAATCAAATATGAAAAATGATACTTTTCATAATACTTTTTATTAAGTACAAACTATTTATCAAAAAATTTATGTAAAAGAAATTTACTAATTGTTTATATTTTTTTAATATAAATCATGGTTTTTTGTTTTTTGTTTTTAATTTTTTTAATTCTCTGATAAATCTGATGTAATACTCAATTTAGTACAATTTATCTTAGAATTCACAATATCATTTTGTTTAACTACAAGTAGTAGTTTTTTTAATCCATTATTATTGAATTAAATATGCGTGTTATTTTTTTATGCCTATTACTAATATTGATCTTAAATTTATTTATAAATTTTTTTATTACACCCAAGTTAAGATTTCTAGTGTTATTTAATTTAGGAGATTTGTCTAATTTGTATATAAAAATCATAGTTTTGAAACCCGATCCAGTGGATCAACTCGAGATCCGGTCGATTCGGGGCTGGAACTTGGCCGAGTTTAAGAAAAAATAGAATAAGTCAAAATCCGGGGTGATCTGGCTGACCCAGAGGGTTGATCCTGCCACCAGACAAGACTCGGTCAAAAACCTGGTTGAAACTTATTGATTTTTTTTTATTAAAACAATAATATTTTAATTTAAAAAAACAGAATTAACCCAAATAACTTGGTCAAAATTCAAAGCCTGAATCTTGAACCGGGTTAATCACTATGCCGGATTTAGAAACTATGACAAAAACAAGAATTAAATAGTTGAGGGAGTGTCGTGCACGCAGTATGAACGATTGTTAGTTTAGATCTTTCTTTTCCGGCGTCTTGCCGTGTTGGAATGAGTAAACGGTAGGTAGCCGTTGCTTTCGCCAATAGAATAGATCACAAGCTGCAAAGGGTGTTAGGGTGTGGTGGACTTGTTGATAAAAAGCTAAAAAAAACAAATAAAATAATTGTAAGAAGATAATGCGGTGACGCCATGCCAAGTTTTAAGATCGTCCTTATTCTTTCTGAAAACTTTAATTGTATCCCTACCATATGCCCTCAACGGTTACATTGAAAAAACTGCATATGCATGCATGCATGTACATTGCTCCTGTTAGTAAAGTGTCCATATTCATTTCAACTATGCATTAAATGCTCATTACAAGGCCATTTAGACTAATCTACCCGATGCCCAAATTCCATGAAACTATCTCCTTCTTCAACATTGATTGATTTCATGCAAGGCAAAGTCTATATGCATTTCTCATATTTCATTGACTTCATTGTCGTTTTGAAGTTTTGCTAGTTGCAACTTGAAATCACCTTCTTGCTGCTGGAAAATTATTTAAAATCTTTTATATTTTTATTGCGGTGAGACTTCCTCTTCAACATTAAAAAATTATATTTACATATTGAGTTAAAATTGACTTTGAATTTTGATGAAAAGATAAAAATATAAACGTTTTATTTTAGCTAGTAACAAGTGTTGACTTTTAAATTATACATTTATGTTTTTATATGTATTTTGATGATAAAAATAAGATGAAATTTGGACTAATAATATGGTTGGTTGATAATAAGTTTTAAACAGATTTATACAAATATTATATCAACAAGCATAAAGGATTTCATGAAGAAATCAACAAGAAGTCCAAAGAATAAAACATATTAAAGACTTAGAACTAAATGTTCATTTTAGTGTTTTATATAAACATGTATATCTCATCTTGATAGCACAAATTAAAATGAATGCACACTAAGCATACATTTAAAAGATTGATAAAAACTTGATAGACGATTCTAAGATAAAAACTTGATAGACGATTCTAAGAATTCACTTAGGTTAATTAAAAGTAATGAATCTAGAATTTTGTATGAACTGGTTGACCATTTAGCTTAATCAAATGAATCGGTCGATCATTTTTTTCTTTGTTATGAACACCTGAGAATTCTACAGGAATTAGTTGATTGATCGACTTGACCAATTTGTAGTGGTTAACCGCTTCATCCATTAATATGGCTATAATGGCTATAAACAACTACTTTTTGCTAAAAAAACACACACACACACACACACATATAGCTTGCCTAATTGTAAAATTAAAAAGAGAGTCCAAACCTATATAATATACAAGCTATTCTAAGTGCAAAAACACTACAGATTCATCAATCCTTGATTTTACTCTAATCGGTGCTATTAAACATTCAAATTCTAGTACAAAAATATTTAATTTCATTCTCATTACACTTAAATACTTTCAAATCCTTTAAATATTATCTTAAAAGATATAAAGATATTAGAACTTTCAATTATACTATCCACTATATGAAGAGAGTTATTTGTTGTAACAACTTTAATTATATAAACTCAAATTATATGATATATATTCGTAGTTATTAATTATATATATATATATATTACTGAAATTTCGACAGAGTTTTCTCTGTATTCTTTCAATAGCAAGTTATCGACTCAATTATTTCTCAACCTGTAATATCAATCACAATTTTTGTCCCATCATTTAGACTTTCAAAGCTCAAGCATACATCAATATCTCATTTCTATTTTCTATATAACAATTATTTAAAGCTAATTAATTCATAGCATGCATCATTTGTTTTTTTTTTTTTAAATAATTGTGCTCAAAATATGTAAACAACCAACCATAATTCAACCTAATAATAACAACATCATAAATTACATCATACATAAGTTAATAAGTTAAACATTACAATTCTTAAACATATAAGTATATTACAACAAAATATTAGTTCTTTTAATTACATTAATCACTTAACAAAATTATTTATCCATGCATCTACTTTCCAGTTTGAGGGTGCGAAGTACCTAAAAACATGATCACATTAAATATGATTAAAATTGCACATTTTGATAAATAATTAATTAATGAATAACTATTCATGTACATTGAAGTAATTCTCACATCATTGAATGAATTATCTTATCTGTAGTAATTTAATAATTTTATAAATTCTTTATTAGATAAAAAGATAAAGTTTACAAAAAAAAAATACCAAAAATGTCTCCAACAAACCCACATATTTATCTTCAATATAAATCAATTAAATTTTACAGTTCATCTATTACACTGAATAATTATCCCATTAACCTAAAAGTTAATTATCTTAATATGTCAATTCATCAAAACATTATTTCCAATAACTAGGAAATAGTCTTCTCGACTCATCAATTTAATAAGACATTATTTCCAATAACCAGAAAATAGTCTTCTCGACTCATCCATTTAATAAGACATTATTTTCAATAACCAGAAAATAATCTTCTCTACTTGCCCATTCAACAAGGCATTATTTTCAATAACCAGGAAATAATCCCCTCGACTTGCTCATTCAACAGGGCATTATTTCCAGTAACCAGGAAATAATCTTCTCGACTCGCCCATTCAGTAGGGCATTATTTTCTCTCCTTTTTTTTAACTTTATACTAAAATTATAATTTATAAAAATTTCTTCTACAATAATTTAAAATAAGTTATTTAATTACTTCAAGGTGTTCGCGTTATTTAATTACTTCAAGGTGTCGAACATCTACCTGATGTCTGTATGCGTAAAGAAATCCCTTGTTGTTGATTAGGTCTTGCGGCCTCTTTTGTACTAACACAATTTACTACGACATTGTTCATTCATTTGAGCCGGTAAAATTCTAATACTAATTATAAATTTATTGATAAATCAAACACCCTTAATTAAGCTTAATTAAACGTTTAATTCGAGCAGGATAAAAACCCCTTTTTTGAATTTGTTTTTTTTACAAAATTCATTATTCAATTTAACCTATCAACATAAATTATCTTCAATTTGGCAAGATTTATCAATAATATTATCAAAACTCAATTTTCTTCTTCTTTTAGGTGAAATTAACCTAAGGAAGAAAGTAAAGATTTTTCTTTTCTCTTTGAAAAATTCTTACTCCTTTCATATAATAAAACTTATAAAATTATATCTTCCCACATTTTCCAAACAATTGTATTAAAACCTTAAATCCCTTAATTGTTTTTCTTTTAGCCGGAAGTTCAATCAAAAAGAGGGAAAATAATTTTGTTTCTTTTATTTAAAATTAAACACTTACCTAATCATAATTCATGCTTTCTAACTTTGATCATAATTTGCATTATTCTTATACTTTATAACACAAACCCATAATTTCACATAATCATAATTTTACATAATCCTTTATCAAATATAAAATTAGAGGAACTAATCATTTGGAGCATGTTATTTACCTCACTTTGATAAGGATTTAAGGAAAGAATGCAAGAAAAATCAAGTTTTCTTCTCCTTCGTCTTCAAACCCTAGCTTGAACTTCTTCTTCCAAAGCACTCACCACCTTAAAATCACCATCTTTTGAGGTTTAACTAAGTTAATTACTCTAATTACTCACTTTAATTGGTGAAATCAACAAGAACTTAAGTAGAAAAATCACATAATTTCTCTCATTCTCTTTGTTTTAAACTCTCAGCTAAGAGAGAAAAAGATGGAGCATTATAGTCTAGCTTTTACATATTTACACATTGGCCCTCATTACTTCTAATTTCTATTTTGTCACTCAATTCTTCTTTTTATTTAATTTACACCATAACACCTTATCTTTTATTCTATTGTATCCATTTACAATACCTGAAATCCTTTTATTTAATCTATTTGGTATTTTATTTATTTTGTTTAGATTATAATTTATCGAGTTTTTACCTTTGTGATAACAACAATCACTAAAAGTCAGGTATAAACTTTTAGTGTTGATGAGGTAACTTCACTAAGAAAAAATCTTAAAGATAACATATCTTCAAGTGGAAAAAATCTTAATGTGGATTTATCAATTGGTGAAAAATCTTAAAGATGAAATATCTTTAAGTGGTGTGAAAATTTTGGTGTGGATTCATCAAATGGCCATTGAACTCATAAACTTGGACTAGTGAATGAATATAATATTCAAGTATAGTTTGGTACTTAAGGTGTGGATGTAGATTTGTTGAACCATATTAAAATGAGTTTGCAAATTCTCTCCCTTATCTATATATTTTAAGTACTTTATTTATATTGTTAGTTATTGTATTTATTTGAATTAATCTGTATTGTTTATTAATATTAGTGAAACACTTAATCCACCCCATTTAAATGTTATAATTGCTTTAATCTTAGAACAACGACAAGGTCAGGAAAAAACCTCATTTGGATTTGAGCTTTTCTTGACTAACAAGTGGGCTTAGAAATATAATTTTGGCCTTGGACTTTATCATGCTCTCCTGCAAAACAAGTCCCCTTGTTATAGGAGGTAGGAGGCCCTCTGATACTTAGGTATTGCATGTGTATGTGATATGTAATTTGTAAAAATATCATAAAGATGCTAGAAAAGAGCAAAAAAAGAGTGAATGAAAATGACAAAGTGTCATCATCTATTAATATGTGCGTAAAAAGATAAAATTGTTATATATGTGTGTGTGTGTGTGTGTGTGTGTGTGTGTGAAATAAGTTGTATAAAATATGGTAAGGACGCTAAAAAAAGGGTAAAGGTAAGAGTAAATGAAGAGAATAAATGCTCTAATATGTCTTTTCTTTTCCTTTGTTGCTCTACACTTTACTATTTATAGGCAATATACACATAAACTTCTATTAAACAAATGGAGCATTAATTGATGGAGCTTTCATCAAGCTTTAATGGAGCATTAAATGCATTTAATTGTGTTTTTTTTATCATCATTTGCCCCTAGTTTTTAAAATTGCATTCAATTTTTTTAAAAATATATTTTCTTACCAAGTTGAGAAAGGACCACTAGAGATCTAGTGATGAATATTAAAAATGTTGTTGGTGTCCTCTTTAGGATGTTTACCTCCTTGGTTAGGGCAATTAAAGTATTCGTTATGACTTGTTTTATAAAATTATTTTGTTGTTTATTTGATATGGAGATTCAGTCAAAGAATAGTAAAATAAGATAAATATAAAGGAAAGTAATATGGTATGTGTATGCATTTAAGAATGTATTTTGATGGATAAAAGTTTCGGATACTGCTGGAGATGTGTAATCATGAAAACCTATTGAAGGAATTATGATTCTTTTGTAAATAAACGATAACAAAGACCTGGCGAAGGATTTATGATCCTTTTGAAAAAAAATAGTCATAAAAACACTACTTTATTGAAAAGTTCAAGAGATAGAGATACAATTCATAAATATTATCTAATCTCAAGTTGTGTATCATAGGGATTGTTCCTTTATTTTTTTGAGGTTGCATCTTCTTCTTCTTCTTTATAAATTGTTGGAGGTACCATTTGGTAATCAATATTTTTATCATATTTTGTAGGGCATGTCATTTTTTAGTGTCGTGCTTATGATTATAGTGAAATAAACATAATTTATTAAAGTTTTTTGTGTTTGAACCATTTTTTATTGGAGGTGAGTATTACACAGTCTTTTTTTTATGATGGCCAATACCTCAACACGTGTGTGTCAATATATTCTTCTTCTTTCCTTATTTAGTTTCTTTCATAACTGTATATCCCTTGATTATCTCTTTAAAATTTTCATTATTGTTCTATATATTCTTGCTGTAATCCTTCCTATAATAGGCCTATGATTAAGGGATCTAATTATGTTTACTATATTAAACCTTAGAATTAAGGGATTTGATCATTTTTAATGTGTGTGTGTGTGTATATATATATATATATATATATATATATATATAGTAATTCTTTTAGTGAAAGAACTCAGCAAAACATTTCAGAAATTCTCTTTTATTATTCTGTAATGGTATTAGAGCCAAAACTTTGAAATCATTTCATCTTGTTTCTGGTTCTTTATCTAGCTCTAAGATCTTATTGTTTTGTTCCTTTTTTTCTCGTGTTCTTCTATTCTGTTTTCTTGGATATGATCTCTTAGTTCTTGTTTCTAGTTAAATCATGTCTCTGGAATGATCTGAACATTTTCTTATTCGATTTAAAGGCAAGAACTATTCTGCCTAGGTATTCTAATTTTAGATTTTTGTTAAGGGAAAGGAATTATGGGGTCATATTGTTGGGACAGATCTTGCACCTAACAGTGAGAAGGAGAAGGAGAAATATGTGAAATGAGAGGTAAAGGATGCTCATATTATGTCTTGGATCCTTAAAAATATGAAACCCTTCATGCTTCTCAACCTCAAGCCTTATAATTCCTCTAGAGAAATGTGGAATTACCTGAAGAACATTTATAACCAAAGCAATACAACATGAAGGTTCCAATTAGAACTCAAGTTGGGTCAACTCAGTCAAGATAGTATGTCAATGCAAGAGTTTTATTCTTTTTTTTGCAAATCTTTAGGTTGAGTACACCGATATTGTGTTTGCAAGTGTACCTCCTGAAGAACTCATTACTATCTAAAGTGTGGATGAGACTAACAAGTGTGACTAGTTTTTAATGAAGTTAAGAGGGGATTTTAAAGCAATCAGGTCTAACCTGATGAATAGAGAACCAGCTCATTTATTGGATATTTGTGTAATAGAGCTTCTCAGGAAAGAACAACGGATCGTTACACAGGTTGTCTTGGAGCAGAAAGCTTAAAATTCTACTTCAATTCCTGTTGCTTACGCTGCTTAAGGGAGGTCTAAAGGAGGCAGAGATATGACTAATGTTCAGTGCTATCGTTGCAAAGGATTTGGGCATATTGCCACTAATTGTGCAATTATTGTAAGAAAACATGGCATATCATCAAAGATTGTTCCACCTGGCCTTCAAAGAAATCTGAAACTACCTATAATGTCTTCTATTACTCCTAAAATGGTCCAACAAATGATAGTTTCTACCCTTTCTGCTTTAGGCCTTTCAAGTAGAAGAAATTATATTCCTAAGCCTTGGTATTTTGATTCTGCTGCTTCCAATCACATGACCAACACTGCCTTACCTTTAAATAAAGTTAAAAAATATAAAGGAGATATTCATATTCGTACTGTCGATGGTAATCCCTTGCCTATCACAGCTGTTGATGATATTTCAGCCCTTTTGAATACTGTTTTTGTGTCTCCTAAGCTGTCCACTAATCTTATGTATGTTGGCTTGACAACAATTATGATATTCATTTTTCAAATTTTGGTTGTCTTGTGCAGGATCAAGTGTTCGAGAAGATAATCGCGAAAGGACTTAAAGTGGGACGTCTATTTCCATTGCTTCTATCTCCCTCTCCTATGTCAAATTATGTTGCTTGTAATGTTGTTCAATGTGATAATCAGGTGTGGCATAGACGTTTAGGACACCCTAATTCTCATGCACTTCGAGTCTTGCTTAAATCTGGTTTACTTGGAAATAAAAATTTGACTTCTTCTAATAATGATATTGTTGATTATGCATCTTGCAAACTTGGTAAAAGCAAAACGCTTCCTTTTCCATTGCATAAAACCTGCACCACCAAACCTTTTGAAGTCATCCATACTGATGTATGGGGTATTGCACCTGTAATTTCTCATGAACATTACAAATACTTTGTTATATTTATCGATGATTTCACTCGCTTTACTTGGGTATATTTTCTTCCGTCTAAAAGTGAGGTCTTCTCTATGTTCAAAGCCCTTCTTAGCTTAGTTGAAACATAATTTTCTGTCAAAATCAAAATTTTACAATCTGATTCAGGTGGTGAATATATGTCAAATAAATTTCAATTTTTTTTCAAATTCATGGGATTATATCACAACGTTTTTGTCCTTTCACCCCATAACAAAACGGTATGGCTAAAAGAAAGAATCATCATCTTCTTGATGTTGTTCGAACTCTTCTAATTAAGTGTTGTGTTCTTTTTTATTTTTGGTGTGAAGCTTTGTCTACTACTGTTTATTTGATTAATAGATTACCATCTCCCAACTTGAATAATGATTCTCTCTACTTTTATTTGTTTGAAGATGCACCAAATTATTCCAACCTTTATAATTTTGGATGTGTTTGTTTTGTTCACCTTCTTGCACATAAGAGAAATAAACTTACTGCCCAATTTGTCAAGTGTGCTTTCTTAGGATATGCTAGAACCCAAAAAGGATTTCTTTGTTATGATCCATATGCCCGTCAAACTTGTGTCTTTAGGGATGTTATTTTTTTTAAATCAGCTCTTTTTTCACACACAACAGACTTTAAAATTTCCTTCTCTATCTGTTTTACTACATTTTCCTGAGTCGCCAACACTAGTATAAAGGTTTACACTTGGTTATGTTATTATATATGCACTCTTCCTGCATTTGATCCTTCTACAGGTCTCACTGAGATTCCTTCACATCTTCTTGCGATATCTGATCTTGTTCTACCCATTTTCTATGATCCACCTCCTCTTTATAGAAGCTCTAGACCTCACAAACCTCCTGAAAGGTATGGTTTTTCAACCCCTATGGCTATGTCTACTACTTTATCTTCTATTTCCATTCCTACTTGTTATAATCAGGCTATCGAACATAAGTGTTGGCAACAAGTAATGGAAGCAGAACTTCAAACACTTGAGGCAAATCATGCTTGACACATTGTTTCTTGTCCTCCACATGTTAAGCTCATTGGTAGTAAGTAGGTTTATACTATGAAACTCAAGTTTGATGGCTTTTTAGATAGATACAAAGCTTGATTAGTTGCTCAGGCAATAAACAAGAATATGGCATCGACTATGAAGAAACATTTGTACCAGTTGCTAAGATGACCACAGTGAAAACAATTCTTGCTATTGCAACCTCTAAAGCTTGGCCTTTACATCAGATAGATGTAAAAAATGCCTTCTTGAACCGGGATATTAAGGAAGAGATTTACATGAAACCTCTACTTGGTATGTTCAGACGACTTCTGATAAAGTTTGCAAGCTGAGACGCTCTTTATATAGGTTAATTTCTTGAAAGTGTAAGAAATAGGACTGTGTCTCTAAATCTTCTACGGAGGCTGAGTATAGAGCTATGCCTGCAACTTGTTTTAAAATTGTGTGGTTACGTGGTCTTATTTCTGAACTTGGATTTCCTCCAACTGATCCTACTCTACTTCATGGTGATAATACTAGTGTCATTCAAATAGCTACGAATTTGGTATATTATGAATGCACAAAGCACATAGAGGTGGACTGTCATTGCATTAAAAAGACCTTTACTCGAGGTGTTATCACTCTTCCTCATCTTACTATTGATCTTTAAATAGCTGATGTCGTTATGAAAGCTTTGACACACTAACAACACAAGTTTCTCAGTAGCAAATTGATGCTGCTAGACTTAACCACATCAATTTAAGGGGGGATGTCAATATATTCTTCTTTTCTTATTTAGTTTCTTTCATAACTGTATATCCCTTGATTATATCTCTAAGATTTTCATTATTGTTCTATATATTCTTGTTGTAATCCTTCCTATAATAGGTTTAAGATTAAGGGATTTGATTATGTTTACTATATTAGACCCTAGAATTAAAGCATTTGATCATTCTTGATGTATATATATTGTAATTCTCTTAGTGAAAGAACTCAGCAAAACATTTCAGAAATTCTCTTTTATTATTCTTTTATTGTGGTGGTGAGATGTATGGTTAAGAGCTCGAGAAATGTCAAATGATCATGAATATGCCCTTTAGTGTTCCTCTTAATTACTCTAGTAGGAGATTGATGATGTCATGGATATTTTGTTATATGAAAACGAGGGACCTTATCTAGTCACACTAACTTTGCTTGTTTTGTCTAATTCCTTCGTGGAATTGAGGTCATCTATATATATATGGTACATGTAATGAAGCTAGATATTGTATTGAGGAAACAGAAGAGTGCAAAGCTTTTTATATAAGGCTTAAACAACATTATCAAACATTGGCATATGGTGACTGAGTTGTTAGAGATTAGAGGGGCGAGAGTTATTGTGGTAGGAATATTGATCACTCTCTCCTATATTAGAATTTCATCAGTCATGAAAAGTATTTTGATAAGAACAAATTGAAAATGAACCAATTTTTTATTCAGGTTCCTATAGACAACACCACTGAAAGGTTAGGAAAAACCTTAGTTAGATTTGGGCTTTCCCTAAGTGATGAGTGGCTTGAAAATATAATTTAGGCCCTGGACTTGATGCACACTCTCTTACAAAATAAGTCGCCTTGTGTATAAGGGTTCCTTTTATGCTTAAGTTAGTCAAACATGACGAGAAATATATCATATATAAAAATTCAAAGCATGCACATAAACTTCCATCAAACATTAATAAAGCATAAATTAATGAAGATTTCTTGAAGCATTAATGGAGCACTAAGCATATATATATATATATATATATATATATATATATATATATATATATATATATATATAAACAGAGAGAGAGAGAGAGAATTCTTCTTTTTTCTCCATTTAACCAAAATCCTTTTCCTTTCTCTCTCTCTCTTCAACCCATATATTGTATCTTTTATTTTATCTTTTATATTTTTTGTATTAAAAAGATAAGTTTATAAATTGAAAATTTTATATGATTTTAGGGTTTTTTTTATTTGTTTATAAAAAACTTAGATTCTCATAACTATGGTTTTTTTTTAGTTTTTATTTTTTTAAAAAATCTTTAGATTCATTTCTTTAAGAAATTTTAGATTACTCTAAAAAATATTCATGAGCTTAGGTAAAAATATTCTTATAACTTTTGATGAAGTTCAGATGTGATTTTATCTTTCATCATCTAATCAATCCATTGTGCCATCCCAAGATCTATGTGAAAGTCAAGATCCATATGAAAACCCACCTATGACTAAAAAGATAGAGTGAACAAGCAACTTTAGGGATGAAGAAGATATTTTCCTTGTAGAGGTATGGATTAACACTAGCATGAATCCAGGAAATGAAAAAAGTAAGGCGTATTGGAAAAAAATCACAAAAATTACAATGAAAACAAAAGGTTTATATTTGAGCATACATCAAGTTCTCTAATGCATTGTTAGTTAACTATTAAACTAGCAGTTAATAAGTTTTGTTTGTACCATACTCAAAACAAAAATAGAACGAGAGTGGTTTCACTTACAAAGATAAGATATTGTTTATATAAAACTCTAATATTTAAATTCATTTAACTTATCAACTTTTTAATTAATGCATTCCAAATTGCTTTATTATTAGGTCAAAGAAACGAATATCATATATTAAGAAATTTTTAAGATAACCTTTTTATTTCAACATTGCTCGGAGAAATTAAAGATCTAACTTAAACGAATGATTGCAAATTCAAAAAACAACTCTAAGAATATTAGAAATGCAACCCCCACAACTTATTCTCTTGTTATTCAAAATTCAATCAATTTAAAAGAAGATAATGTTGTACTTGGCGACAACAGCAATATAGAGAGACTGATAAGTAAAAATATAACAAAAAAACAAGCTGAAAAGACAAAGCTAGCACAAGTTCTCATGTTGAATGAATCTTAAAAAATTACAAAGAACAGAAAATGAAAATGAAATGTAAGAAAATGGATTTTTTTTTTTAAATCATATACTTTAGAGGAATAAAAAGCAAAGGCCAATTATGAAAAGACAAAAATATAAAATGAGACATGATTATTATTATTATTCAAGAATAACTTTAATTGAAACAACAATAAAAAAAAAAGAATAATGTTAATAGATAGAATAAACATGCCTCGATATTTTGTTGAATATTATAAAATATATCAAATGAAGATATTAGCTAAACAATATAAACATATATTTGAATATTCATCTCGCATATAATTTAAATAATAAAAAAATAATCTTGACTTCTTGTATAAGAGAGTATGGACATGGCAAGAGTATTTGTATTTTTATGTTTCTCATTACCAAAAAAAAAAAACAAATTAAAAAAATTCAAAGATGCAAATATCACATATCAAGAAATTTTTAAGATAATCTTTTTATTTTAACATTACTCGGAGAAATTAAAGAATTAACTTAAATGAATGATTGCAAATTCAAAGAACAAATCTAAGAATACTAGAAATGCAACTCCCACAACTTATTCTTCTCTTATTCAAAGTTCAATCAACTTAGAAGAAGATAATGTTGTACTTGGCGACAACAACAATATAGAGAGACCAAAAAGTAAAAAGATAATAAAAAAACAAGCTAAAAAGACAAAACTAGCACAAGTTTATATGTTGAATCAATCTTGGAGGATTACAAAAAAACATAAAATAAAATGAAAATGAAAATGAAATGTAAGAAAATGGATTTTTTTTTAAAATAAATCATATGTTTTAGAAGAAGAAAAAGCAAAGACAAATTATGAAAAGACAAATATAAAATGAGACATGATTATTATTATTATACAAGAATAACTTTAATTTAAACAACAATAAAAATAAGAAAAAATAATGTTAATAAATATAATAAACATGCTTGGACATTTGGTTGAATATTATAAAATACATCAAATGAAGATATTAGCTAAACAATATAAACATATATTTGAACATTCATCTCATATATAATTTAAACAATAAAAAAATAAAAAAAAATCTTGACTTCTTGTACGAGAGTATGGACATGGCAAGAGTATTTGTATTTTTATGTTTTTCATTACAAAAAAAAAAAAAAAATTTAAAAATTCAAGCAGCTAAAGTTTAGGGCCTTAATTTGAAGCCCAATACCAATTGAAATTAAAAAAAAAAAACCCAAATCTCCACATCTCAGCCCATGCCATTCTCAAATCGACGACAACCAAAAAAAAAAAAAAAACAAATAAAAATAGCGCAGTTAATGAGTTCTTCGTCTTCCTACTGAAAGCAGCAAAGAAAGACATCACCATAAAAATCACACACTTCAGATCTCTTTCTCCTATCGGTTAACACAATGGCTCCTGTTGCTCCTCGATCCGGCGACGCAATCTTCGCTAGCGTTGAGCACGTGGTATGCCCTAAACTTTCTCTTCATTTTCTCATTAACCAAACACGACCTCGTGAAAACCTAGAATTCAATCCGATTTAATTTTATTTTCCTCCAATTTTACTAGAAAATCAGGAAATTCTTGTGATGATAGTGGTTTTTAGATGCGTAATTTATGTTTGTTAGTGAATTTTGATGTAGAATGCGGAGTTATTTACGTTGACTTATGGAGCAATTGTGCGTCAGTTGCTTACGGATCTTGAAGAAGTTGAGGAAGTTAATAAACAGCTTGATCAGATGTATGTGTTATGTGTAACCTCTCTGTTCAAATTTTAATTATGCTGTAGCAGTCATTTTAATTGCTTAATTATGATTTAAAAATTAAAGTATTGATTTTTATTGTGTGCGTGTGTGTGGCTTTTTTTACCTTTAAGTATGAAGATATATGGATTCAATGTGGAAAACTAGTGAAATAACGATTGTACTAAAATTAGATATTTACCAATAAAAGAAAAATGTTTGGAATTTGAGAAGCAACTTTTATATTTTGTTTGTTGATTTAACTTGGTGATAAGATCGTCTGTGTCAAACTCTGAATCGATCATATGATTAGTTGATTATTGTTGCAGGGGTTATAATATTGGAGTTCGACTGATTGATGAGTTTCTAGCAAAATCCAATGTTTCCAGATGTGTGGACTTCAAGGAGACAGCTGATGTAATCGCAAAGGTCTGCTTACATTATTTGATTCATCACACAAAAAATTAGTTGGCCCAAATTTTCCTCATGATTGTTTTGAGGCAAGTTGTTAGACACGGTTATTTGGCTTCTTGTTTATGATGCATGAAGTGTGAACCAAAATAATCTATTGCTTATTTCTCCAGCCAGTCAATGTGCTACTGTCTCTGTTATCTTCCACTGTTTTCTTGTGTATATTGAGCAAGTTGATAATGTGAATGATAATAAAGAGTTGAATCTGTAGATGAAGATAGTTAAGTTGATCTCGTCTCTAGCATTGAGCTAAAAATGATGATCAACGTTGAATTTGATCACTAATTAAACCTTGTTTCCAGCATGTATGATACACTGTTACTGTGTGCTTAGTCATAGCCTTGAAGAAAAGGCAATCTGTCCCCCCTATCTTGACTAATCCAATCTAATATCTGTAGTTGAATTCGCTTCCAAAAGCATGTACAATGTCTTTGGTTGGGAAAGGAGCTTTCAAACTATTCCCCATTGCCTGGTGAAGCAGTGATTGTTTCAGTTTTCGTCGGCTATTTGGCAGTCTTAGTTTAAGCTGAGATTGTTCTGGAATGCACTGATATTTTTTGGCTTTCTTTAAGTTGTGTCACTGTTTGGTATATCATTTTTCATGACATGTTCGTGCAGCTGCAATTCCAAATAACATAATTTTGTCATAAGCAAGTAAATAATAGATCATATTAATAGACTAACAGAGCTCTTATACAGGTTGGATTCAAAATGTTCCTAGGGGTAGGTGCCTCTGTTACCAACTGGGATGCTGATGGGACATGTTGCAGCATTGTTTTGGAGGACAATCCCCTGGTAGACTTTGTTGAACTTCCAGACACATGTCAAGGTCTATACTATTGCAACATCTTAAGTGGAGTCGTTAGGGGGGCACTAGAGATGGTGAGTGCTGTCCTCTTCTATTACACATAATTATCATTGTCCTTTTACTCAAATGCATGTGGGTTTTTCCTAATTTTGGTTTTTGTCCTTGTTACAAAAAAATGGCTATAGAATAGTGGAAACTTGGTTTTGTGCTCCCTTGCATTCGTTGATTTTTTGCCAAGTAAATTATGAAGGTGACATTTAGTTAGTACAGTAATCACTTCCCATTTAAAGTTTTGATATCAACACTTAAGGCTGAGAGGACCAGCTCTTAGGAAGTTCAATCATTAAAAAACATAATTTCCCCAGTGGTATGGCAGAGATGACGGTAGCTTCCCTTTATTTTTTACCTTTGAGCATCATCACCGGTCTTCATATAAATGATTGTCATGAGCTTCCTTGCCGCCTTTTATATTCCACAGACTGTATGTTTTAGTGATCTTATCAGGGTGAAAAGAAATGCTAGATAATGTGCCTGTTGCTCTGAAATTTCTTTAAACATCAAGCTTGTATTTTGAGGGCATGAAAGCTGAGCCTGGATCAAGCCTTTCTTATTTTTCGTTGAACTGATCTGTCTCATCTTTAATTTCAGGTGTCAATGAAGACTGAAGTGACATGGGTTCGTGATATGCTTCGAGGTGATGATGCATTCGAGTTGCAGGTGAAACTTCTAAAGCAAGTTCCAGAGGAGTACCCATACAAGGATGATGAGTAACATAATTGGGCTTGAGTTGCAGGTGAAACTTCTAAAGCAAGTTCCAGAGGAGTACCCATACAAGGATGATGAGTAACATAATTGGGCTTTGCTCTTTATACAGTTTATGCTCTTTATTTCTCGTCTTTATCTTATGAAGAACATAGATTTTTCAACATATTGTCTTCTACTAATACTCATTTACATGAACGTTAAATGCACTTATTTTAGTATTTGTATTCTTTTAGCGAGTACGATTAGACGAAACCACCGGAATACTTGATTGGTTGTTGTGTTTGGTTGATTTTGTTTATGTTTTGGGAGTGAGTATATATATCGGACAACCAGCCTTGATGGAACCATAGCTTCAGTTATCACCTTCAGTTTATATATAACAGTGGGCTAGTCGCGCCAAATATCCTTGAAATATTTTGAGACTGATGTGAATTGCCAAGGCAGAAGAATATGATGGAAGGACCGCCATAGGCACTCATGGAAATATTTTGCTTGGCTCTTAATTGAATTTTAAGGTATGCATTCATCACTTTCAAAAATGTTGTATAAATCCTTATGAGCTTTTATTAAAATTCTATTTTCATTATACATAAAAAATGAAAAATGAATTTTTTTTTATAAGAATAAAGATTGCAGGTGTAGAAGTTAGAAGCCCTTTATTAAAAATCTTGTAGACTGTACTATACTGAGAAAATAAAAAAAAGAAAGTAAAAAAACAGTTTGCAATGAATCCATTTACCTTCTTTTATAGTTTCCAATCCTTCAGTATCATTGGGCTATAAGAGATTTGTTAAGGCATTAGCATCATAGTGGGACTTTACACTACTAGAAAATTCAACAATGGTGACGGAATATGCTGTCAGTATTTAGGGAAAATTATGTTGGAATTAGATGGAATATTGATGTTGAAAACTTGCTTATTGAAGTTTTTATTCCGCCGGTAATTTTTAATACCGATAGAATTACTGATGAAATATTTTATTTACATTAAAAAGAATAATCCGCTGACATCTTCATTGGTGTTTTCAATTTTTTTATTTTTATTGTTTTATTTATTATGATCCTTAAATCAATAATTACTTATATTAAACTCATAACCACAACAACAACAACAAAAAAAAAAATCTCTAAATATCAAAAAACCAATAAAAATTCTTCACACATCTAATTTTATCGTCCCTAATATTATTTGGACATCCAATATAATCCTAGTATTGTTCCTACAACAATTCTCCAATTAAACTTCATATTATGCTCAGCAAAAATTGTTTTGTAATAATAAAACTTAGCATATGGGGAATATGATTATAATGGTTAACAAAAGTAATAATCTAACAATAACTCTAATTAATCAAAATGTCTTATTTACAATAATGATCACATTTGCTTAACCCGATAAATAGAACATCCTTAACAGAACTCCATATGAGAAAATTTCTTTGCTCCCACAAACGATAAATCTCTGTAATTCATTTTCTTCACCTTACTAATCATATGATCTCACCACCACTAGCTTGTATATTTTTTTGTCTCCATCTTATCCTTGTTCATAGATGGTAGTAGTTGAGTATAAACCACAATCTTCCCTTTTTTTCGGTTGATTCTTTAACTTTGTGTTGTCAAGCTACCAAAGCTACCAAAATTCAACATTAGACGTATTTGTATTGGTTTCTTATTAGACAAACATATAAGGACATCAAAGAAATAAAATTCAAATTTATGAGTAATTAAATGAAGCAACAGACATAATCTAGGCATATAAGATCGATCAAGATTTTAGAGTAGATATCTCGTCTAATCTTGAAAGATGTAAAAACTAAATTAAACATGTATGACTTTTTTTATTACAACTAGGGTACACATTTAAAGAAAACATAAATTTATAGAGATTTAAAATACCTTGCACTCTTTCTTATTGTACACGACTTTACAAAATAGAAAGCTTCCTTTTCTTTTATTTTGCTATCAATTTGCTTCAAATTGAAATGTATTATCAAACAATAAACATAATTTAAAAATTTAAACATACTATTAAACACAAATTCAATTATTTATTAAATTTGAATCACAATTAAGCTACACAATTAACCAACTAATAACTTAATAACCCATTATTTCTTTAATTCCAAATTAACTCAATTCCTCCAATTTAGAAAAATATAATTCATAATCCAATAGCTATCATATACCTCATAAGTTGAAATATACTTTAACCCTAGTTGATATCAATTCCACACAAATTCAAATTTTTCTAAATTTTTAACTAAACCATAAAATTAACACAAAAATAATTAATACCCATTAAATCACCCATCATTTCTTTAATTTTAACACATCTAAATTACAAAATCATACTCAGTTTCATCAAGTGGAAAATTAAATAATTTTCTCTCAAATCCCAAACAAACCTTAAAATACAAATCATACATTAATACTATAAAACTATCATTATAAAATAAGTAAAACACTTAAATATACAAGTAAATCACAAATACTACAAATTTTTTTTAATAAATAAACTTAAAACATAAATGAGTGGGTTTCCTTAGTAGAGTGAAACTTATCAAAAAATAGAACTAAAAGAGGGAAACTTAGGCTTTTAAAGAGATGTTGTGTTGGCGCTAATAGGTTCTATGTGGTGGCTGAATTTGTAGAAAGGGGGCTACCAGAATTTTTAAGGGAGAGATAGGGTTGCTGTAATTTGAATTGAAAGAAAAGGATGAAACGGAGAAAAGAGAAAACTATCGAGTTTTAATTCCTCTTAAAATCCCCGTTGGAAATTTTCCATCGGTAAACTGCAACATAATATTTTGTGTCGGTGTTTTCATTGCCTTTTCTAATTTTATAATCGTGGAACCAAATAGTCTTATCTAGTCTAGGATATAATGGATTGTAACTCATTCTAATCTATTGGACTCCATCACTAAATAACGTTTTCATTTCCTCAACACCATTTTTAAACCTTTTGCAATATGACCCTAAAGTTTCATGGTTACCTTTTCAACTCTGGATAATAAATTCTTGAAGTCTCTCATCAGTTCAAATATATATGATAATTTAAATTGAAATGAAAAAATGCTAAATAAATTTACTAATTTCTTAAACTCTAGCCTTAATTTAATGTGTTTTAACTTCAACTAGACTCCTAGTTAAGGAAACAAACCAAACTGCAAAGGATCCACTTTTATGTTTCTGCATATAGATTTTGGGTCCAAGAAAGAAGAGAGGTTAAAAGATAGATACCTAAGATTTGGAGAGAAGGAGTTAAATAGGTCATTCATTCTAATTACACGAAAAAAAAATACATGACTCACTCTAAATTTATGACAATTTTTATTTTAGTCAAAAAGTTCATTTTTATTCATTTTTTTAGTTTCTGAGTTAAAGAGAGGAAAGATAAAGTTGCTAGAAAATGACGAAAAAGAGAAAATGATTGAATATTCTCTTTTTTTACTTTCAAAGATTTTTTGTAACATATCACGAGAAGTGAACTAGATGAAGACTAATTTCATTAGTTTTATATCAATTAATTAGAAAGTGATCAGTTGCGGTTGGAAGATTACCTGACCATGAAGGAGATTTCAGTTCATAAAGAAATTAAAAAACTCCAATAAAAGTTGTAGGCTCTAAGCACGAACAATATCTGAGTAATTACTCGGTGAGTTTGGAGTCACAAATTAATATTGGTTAAGTGTAGATCATAATCGGTTTTCTTGCGCCTCAGTGTAGCTAGAATGTGAAACAATGGACATAAATGTGTTCCATTTATTATCCAAAATTATTAGAAGACTAATAAAAGAGTATAAAATGTTTAGTTTATAAGCATGATAAAGTATAGAATTGTTGTAACTTGAAATTATCACATAAGACTAGTAAAATATTAAATCATGCATAAAAGATTGAAACTAATTCCTAGCATGCATACTAAAACATAAACTTAAAGTAAAGGCATGTAAGGCTTTTAGAATTTGATCAAGCTAAAGTTTTTTTGTTGTTAAGGATTAATCCTTTATCCTTAAGATTTTATTGTTTTTTAGTAAGGGTAAAAGAACTAACTTCAATAAATATCACAAAATACCAATAACTTCTTATTTAGTTGCACACTTAAACAAGGTTTAACAAACTAAGAAAATAAAACTTAGAAATCACTTTACAAAGACTGAATCTATTCTTTCAATTAAGAGGTAAATAAAGGGAAAAGTTATAGCTTAAAAAGAAAAGAGCTAAATGAAAACTTAACTGAAGGAGAGTGTAAAACAATATGCATAATTTGTGTAGAAAATGAACCAGAAATATTTTTCTTCCACCTCTATAGAAAATTTTAACAACCAAACCTAATAGAAATCCCTCCATTATCAGCTTTTATTACCCTCTATAAAATTAGAATTAAACCTATCAATTTTTGTTTTAAAAAGCTATAAAAAATGTTTAGGTTATGAATAGTCAATTTTGAAAAAAACTGAAGAACTAATCAAACTTAATCCATGGGTTAGATAAGATAATGAGTTGAAGAAAATAATTTCTCTTGCATCAAACCCAAGCCCAAAGTTAAGTTGGCAAAAACTAATCTTTTGTAACCTACAAAATTATTTTACAGACCTAGGCCTAGGCCCGACCCGAAGCTCGAGCATGAGTTGGGTCAGGCCGTGCACGGGGGTTTAAGCCTAAAATCTACTTTGCTTAGGTCCTCTCCCCTCTAAAAACTTGGTTTTTCTTTAGATCTAATTTTAACTTTTCGTATTCCCACTAAATAAACCACATAGAAAAACTTGTTTATTTTCTATGTGGGATAAAGCTTTTAGAGGGTTAAGAATTTGTTCAAAACATGATAACCAAGGTTTTTTTTAGATTAATTTCTTATTAACCCATGATTTGTTTAAATCATGTTAATGTTTCATGTTAAAAAGTTTATTTTAGATATTTAATTCTAATAAAGTTTTAACCCAAAAAATAAATGAATCCTATCTTTAATTTGACCTTAAATGTGTCCATTAACCATGTTTTAAACAAATTTCCCAACACCATTTCAAAAGACTTACAAAACCGTTTTTAAACACACTTGAGTAGAAGTAAGAGATTAGAAGCAACTTTTCAATATGGAGGAAAAATATGAGTTGCCTCTTAACAATATGAATCACTTAAATTTTGGATATTTAGAGAGAGATAATTTCATAAAATATGTGGCTGAAGTTGCATCCTAATAGGGTTTCTTTCAAGTTGTTGAATCATGGGGTTCCAAGTAAGGTTTTGGAGAGCTTGAAATTTGAGCAATTGGAGGTGTTTCATAAGCCCTTTAACGAGAGGGCTGACCATAATTTCTTGAATGTATTGGAAAATAATTGTTGTTTTTGTATATTAATGTTTAGTTTAACTAGATGTAATTTTGCATGAATATAAAAATTAAAGAACTTTAATTGTATTAATTAGTTGTGTAAACTTAGCATATTACTCAACATATTATAGATAAATTACTAATAGTTGATTTAAGTTTATAAAGATTAGTTCAATATAAAACAGTTTGACCAAGTTATGTATATATGTTCTAGCATAAACATAAAATGACGTAATAAATTTATAAATTTAAAAATTAAAACTAGAGCGTTATAGATAAAGCATGCACAAGGAGATGCATATAAAATTTATTAAACAAAATGTTAAGTACATTTGTTGAAGCACTTAAATTATATAAAAGATGCATATTATGTTGTTGTGAATAGTTATATCATTTACTCTTATAACTTGATTGTTCATCTCTGGGTGCAAACAGAATGAATGTAATAACTTTCGAGGATTCCAATAATATCACCTTAATCAGTACCACTTCTAATTAATGTCCACAAACTTAAAAAAAATTATATTTAATATCTCTCTACAAAATATTACAACCTAAGCTCTAGAACATAAAAAACAATAGAGTAAAAACTAATCAAGAGGTAATGGAAACTAAAAATAAAAAAAAAACAAAGGAAAAAAAAGGAAGATACCATATCGAGTAGAGTAAGCCTGCCCATATGGCTTAAGTTTAAAATACACTTAACTTAGGGTTTTTTTTTATAAAAACTTTGGTGCTCTACATGTTTAATTTTAACTCTTTAACTTTTAATTATATAAACTATAATAAAATTTTGTAATCTTTTAATTTGGGACTAAGATTTTTAGGTTTGCAAAATATTTCAATTAAGAGTTTTTTGAAATTAATTTTTATTTATTTATAATTTATTTTAAACAAATTAACGTTTCATGTTATAGTATTTTTATTCCAGAATAATTTCCAACAAAATCTTAATTTACCCTACTTTTAAATTAAACTAAATTATACCTATTAACCGATTTTTTTTTTTAAATTTCCAACAATAGTTACCGGTGGAGGAACCCTAAAGCTACTTGTTTGAGTCAGTTGTGCTGGTCAGAAGCCTTTCACATATCTCTGACTGATGTTTCTAAGATGAGATAATACAAGAATCTCAGGTACTTCCTATATATCTTTGAAATCTCTAGCTGCTAGCCTTGAACCATGAACTTTAAAGTCATTGCAATGAACATAATTAGAGATCTTTGGCGTTATCCTGATGATTTAATAGCACCATCAATTTCTGTCTTGTCAATACAGCCCTACATCGAAACCCTACTGATGTTTCGATGTTTGCTTCATGAATAATATATTTTATTTTATTTTTGATAAAAATCGATTACATTGCATTATGGAAACAAGAAAGCCATCAAAAGAGTGGCAAATTACACAAAAGTTAGGACAAAGAAAGCCTAAAAACAACAAAGATTAAAACCTAACTTGCATCAGAACTAAGCAACTAAGTCATCTGATCTGTTCAGGCTGTATTTTGCTAATGAATCAGCAACGACATTGCCTTCCCTTGTAATGTGAGCGAACCTGAGTTAAGAAATGGTAGTTCATTGGATGGGTTTGGACACTGCTAAGCCATGGAGAATGCGGGGACAGTTTAATGAAATAGCGCAAATTAGGTTCAGTCACGTAATCCAATCCACCGGAGTCGCCGGAGAGGAGGCACTTAATTCCAAAGCTAGCTTTCCTTCCTTAATACCAATTGGGTTAGAGAAAACACACTTAAAGAGCTCGTTGGAATCTCTCAAAACCCCTCCAATAACTGCCCGACCAGGTTTCCCCAAAGAGGAGCCATCGACATTCAATTTTAGAGAACCTGTCCAAGGCTTCACCAGGCTGCCAGCAAGCCTAACACATAAGGGACTAGACCAATTTTTTTTTCTCATCCGAACATCGCATTAAATCCATATATACCAGTATACATCAAGCTATCCAATCAGCATTGGTGACTTGTTCCAGACGATGATGCTTAATCTAAGTAGTGTAAATGGAAATTAAATATCTAAGAAAAATCAAAATATATATTGTTAATTCTCATGTTCATGTGACAATGAAATGCATGCGTTTAGCAATGATGTTTCCAGAAGCATTGAACACAGAGCGGCAGCTCCTCAAGAGGTTGAAAGATTTTCATTGCATATTTCTACTGTCCCTCTTATGATGCTGTAATAGAGAGCAGAATCAAGCCAGGTAGGTATAGAAAGTTCAGTTTCAGAGAGTATAGGCAGCAAATCCAGAAGGATGTTCGAGCTACTGGAGACAAAATTGGGCTGTCCAGGTTTCTCTTGTGAAAAATGTACAACCATGTTTCCATGCTGGATATTAAGTCCAGGATTAAAACATTTCAAGTACAGGTATCTTGAAGACAGGTTAATATTGGTGGTCTCCTCAGGTTAAAAAGGGAACATGTTGCTGTTCATCCACATGTTGTGTATTAATCCCGGTGGCAACGTCGCTAGAAGGTGCACCTACTTCTGTTCGTGTATGGTTTTGTTTTATATAAATACACACGAGTACAATATCTCTCTCACTTGGTCCCAATAAATGGCTTGAATTTTTATGTAATTCAGAGCCTCAGCAGACGTCCCAGTTAACAAAAAAATTAAAAGGGATGGTGCTTTTGAAAAGAAAGACGGGTGGGGGTTGTCGTCGTCGTTGTTATTGGCCACTTTGGTAGCCAGCCTCCTTTGGAGCTTCCAGCGGCAGACATTTGTGTCATTTCAAAACACCCAAAATTATGATGCTATGCCTGCGCCCGTTCTCATTTTACCCCCCCCCCCCCTCTATTGAGATGCATGTTTGAAAAAAATATTAAATTAATTTTTTAGTATTTTTCTAATTATAATATATTCATATTAAAAATAAAAAAATTATTTTAATATATTATGAATCACAATAACAAATACATATTTTACTTAATCCAATAAAAAATATTAAAGTTCAAACCATTTGTAAAGTTATGATAAGTAAAATTTTAATGAATTGATATAAATATTTTATTTTTTATTAAATAAAAAAATAGATTTAATCTGAAAATGTAAAATCTTGTTAAAAAATCTCTACATAATAAAATGAATAACCTATCTTTAACTAACTCAAAGATGCTATTAGCAACCAATGAAATGTTGGTCTAGTGGTTAAAGCATTGTTATATCCTTATAAAAATGAGAATACAAGTTTGATTTTTAAAAAACACACTTATTAAAAGTGACGGCCACAAATACTGAACGGGACTAGTCTCATCTTATAAAAAAATATGAGGATAATTGGATTAAAAAAAAAAATATTAGCAAGTGATTGAAAAAGTTGCTATTTCAGACCAGCCCGGCCCGGAGAGAGGTTAACTAGGGGGTGACGCAAATTAAAGGTATTTGTCTCCCTACAATTGCACTACGTTATGTAATTTAGTAAGTTCATGCCTGATTTGGAGTTGAACTATGAAAACTAACACTATTTGTCAATAAGGGATTTGAGGGAACGATGGATGGATGGATGAGAGGGGAGAAGTACTCAGAGGTATTTTTTATTTTGTTTTTTTTTTAAAAGAAATAATCTTCTCTTGTATAATTTCAACGGCTTAGATCGACTCTTATCCTTCCATCTTTTTAATCTTCAATCTTTTTTCCTAAATGGATGATAAATCAATATATCCACCATTTCTCTTCACATCCTTTTTTACTTTACTCAATTTATTCTTCCCCTTATCCATCTCTCCTAATAAAAATAACTTGAAAGGAAAATTGTAGAACCACATCAGGCAAAGATAGAAATTAAGTGATTTGTAACAACTGGTTGAGAAATATATGTTCAGATAGTACTTAACTATACCAATAAGCTCAATGATAAAAGTTTGGGATTAAAAGATTTACTTCTCCTATAGTTTTAAGTTTGAGCCTTGTGGTTGCTAATATGATGGTTACTGGAGGCTTACATAGTCGTTAATTTCAGAACCTGTAAAATTAGTTAAGATGCGTACAGCTAACCTGGATATTCATATTAAGAATAATAAAAATAAAAAATATAAACTTCAACTCAGGAAGAAATTAACAAATAAGCAGTGGGTGGACAACATGACCCATGAAACTGTAGGATTTTGGAACTTAGATAGTGTTTATGTTTTGTGGTTAGAATGCTTTTCGGAGAATTTTTAAATTTATTTTAATTTGAATTAATTTATTTTATGTTTTTTGAATAGTTTGATATATTAATATTAAATATTAAAAAAAAACAACAGTAATTAAATTCTAAATACGTAATGAAAACGAAATGCATACATACAGCCATGGCCAGTAGTACTATACGATTGGATTTGAAAGGGATCAATTAAACCAGGCGTGGAAGAATCAGAGGGAGACTACTCTACGTAACTCATGGTATCATTTTCCGATGTGGTATCAAATCAAAAGCTTGTTTAGGATAGTAGGTACGCGTTTAGGTGATGGCCTAGAGACAGTGGTGACCCTTGAAGTTGGTTCATATTTTTGTCCTCCATAGCCACAAGCTGCTAGCCATGCCGGCGGCAGACAACCCCACTTGAATGTCAGGTGGGCAAACACGTGTATGGTACTCCGACGTCTCTACCTCCTACCAATCGAGGATTAGGCTTGACAAAGATAAAGCACCTACTACTCTAGTCGTTGCTGCAGCCAAAAGAGCAACAGAAAACAATCGTACGAAATTGAAATCTATCGTCACTTAAAATTAACGAACATCATGAACTCTATGCCATAATTTGACATATACCCTCCTAAATACATCAACAATTAATTTCTTGACACCTATCCTGGAACCACCTGTAGTCTTCCAGAGTCCCAGGAGACAGGAATAGACTTTCAATGCATATGAGATGACAGAGGTAATAAAAAATCAATTGTTTTTTTTTTTAAAATAAAAGGATATGTAAAGGCTGTAATGCTAACATATTATCGTGTTAAAAGTTATTGGATTTTAAATAAAAAATTTTATTTGCATCATCCATCTTCCTTTTATATAGATTTTATTTAAATAGAAAAAAAAGTATTTTATAAGTAGTAATTTTGATAGAAGAAGGCATTTTAGTTTTGTAATGATAAAATATAAATATTACTGTATATGAGATCTGATGTTTTACCAAGTTTTATTTTCTTTCGATTCTTTGAGAGTTTTTAATTATAAACATTACATAATATAAGAGAAATCAAAATAAAAATATTAAAAATGAAGATTTTAGGTTATGATTCACCATATTTTAACTTTTATATGATGATAAAATCAAACTAACTTGATTTTTAAATAAAAAGGACAAGATATTCCGTCTGCGAACTGTTTTTTTAAATCTCTCGGTGATTTCATTGGTAAAATTACTAGTAAAAATATCCACGTTAGCAAATCGTTTTTTTTTTAATTCTGAATATTAAATCTGTCATTAAGTTGGTATATACCAGTGGAATAACAAATGGAAAAAATTCCATCGGTAATTGTGACTTTAAATTAGCGACAGAAATATTATATCGATAAAATCATTGATATTAAACGAATTTCTGGTAATAATTTTATTTTCAACAATTATTTAAATAAGTTGCAAGAAAAGTTGAAGATCTCCTTTTTTTTCTTTCCTTTTTTTTTATATTTTATTTTTTTAAAAGAAAATGATATTAAAAACTTTTTATAACAGCATGATATATAGTGATATTGTTTTCAAATTATATAAATCTTTTCAAAGATTATTTTTTAAAAATTATTATAAGAAATATACATGATATATTTTTATATTTTAAATATTAAATATATAATTTAATAATACATATACGGACGAAGTGCAATGGCAAGTCACTAACCATATTAAGTGTAAAGATAATCAAACTCTACAAATTAAGATCTATCTAGCTTGTAGCAAAGGATTGACACTGGTTGACCGAAACACTCTTGTTAACTTATAAGTTCATTAGCCTTATAAGTTCATTAGCTTGACATTACTAGAAATTCGCTAAATAATAACGAATTTATCGATGGAATATTTCCGTCAGTAATTTGAGGTCGAAATTACTGACGGATAATATTCTGTCCGTAATTTAGTAGGTAACTACTGACGGAAAATTTCCGTCGGTTTTTACCGACTAAATTACGGACGGAAACGTTTCTGTCGTAAAAAAAACGGGTCGCTGACGTGGAGGTTTTGGCAGGTTATTTTTTCAGATGGAATCACCGATGGATTAAAAAAGACAGCCCGTACAGCGACCGCCATTTATATTGCTGACGGAATCACCGATGGATTTGAAATGGCAGATCCGTGCGGTGACGTGTCGATTGTTCCGTCAGAATCAGCGACGGTTTCACAGACGGATATTCCGTCGGGAAAACCGTCGGTAAAAGTTAATATATGTCCACTCCATCGACCCTCTCCTCGCCTATTTCTCCTTCTTCCTCCTAATCTCAACTCTCCCCATCTGCAAACAACCAGCCCCCCTTCCCCCCAAACAAAAATCTCCCTCATATAAGCACAACAAGTTATATTTCTTGAAGTTTTGTGGTCACAGCATCCGTGTTCTGATTTACCGAAGGATTTGATCAATTTTTGTAAGTAATTCTTTCTTTTTAAATTTTAACATTTAATTAAATGTCAATTTTATCGTTTTTTTAGTATATGTATTTTGTTAGTAAATGTACATGTTTTATTGTTATTTCTCAAACAAACTTGTAGTATATGAATGTATAATTCTATATCTGTTATGGTTTGTTTTAGATTTTGTAAGATTGTATTTGTTTGTAAATTGTTAAAACTTTATGGAACTACCGAAGTACATGTGCTGTTTTGAAATAATTAATAGCTTACTTAATGAGCATGTTTAAAGTTTTGTCAATGGTATTGCAGAGTGGTAATTTCTGTAAATTTATATATTTTAATTTGTATGGACGTTGATAAATGATAATGAATATTTAATATTTATGAGAAGTTGTGATTGGTTTGTTGGATAATCTCGAGGTAAAGTAATATTTTTGCAAGTTTATTTACCTAACTTAGTTAATTAATACATTATGTCATCATAATTTTATAGAGGTTTGATATAAATCATGGATGATCGTTCATGGATGTATCGAGATTCACCCCAAGAATTGCGGAGGATGGATTATTGTAACGGGGTTCAGGGTTTTATTAATTTCGCAACATCTATTCCTAGAAATTTTACTGGAGGCGGTATTAGGTGTCCATGCAGGAAGTGTCAAAATAAAAAATATCTACATCCAGATGTTGTAATGATGCATCTTCTACACAAAGGGTTTATGGAGAATTACTAGTGTTGGTATGCATATGGAGAAGTATTTGTTAGCGAGAGTGAGAGGAGAATGGAAGAAACGGTGGTTGGGTCTACTTCTAGTGCTAGCAACGTGCATGAAGCGGCAAATGACAACACTAATCCTTACAGAAATATGGTTATGGATGCAATGAGAATGAATGAAGGTAATGTCAGTCAATGTCCAATCGTAGAAGAAGAACCTAATGGAGATGCAGTTAGGTTTTTTGATTTGTTGAAAGATTCTGACGAACCATTATGGGATGGCTGCACGAACCACAGTAAATTATCAGCCGTAGCACATGTGTTCACCATCAAGTCAAATCACGGGTTGAGTGAGGCCGGGTATGACAAGATTATTGAATGGGCAAGAAGCATTTTACCTGAAGGGAACAGGCTGAAAGAGAACTTCTATACTGTGAAGTCCATGATGAAACCCCTCGGTTTAGGATACCAAAAAATTGACATGTGCCCTAACTTCTGCATGTTATACTACCTTGAAAATGCTGAGATGACCGAGTGCATGACATGCGGGCATTCCCGTTACAAACCTAGAACTGGCAGGGGAAAGACTCTAGTGGCATATAAAAAACTTAGATACTTCCCGATCACACCTAGACTGTAGAGGTTATTCATGTCACCAAGGACTGCTGAGCACATGACATGGCACCAAGCACACCATGCGGTTAATGGAGTGATGGTTCATCCTTCTGACGGCGAAGCGTGGAAACGCTTTAACAGTGTTCATCCTCAATTTTCAGTTGAATCAAGGAATATGCGTCTTGGGTTATGTACAGAAGGATTCAACCCATTTGGGTCATTTGCTGCTCCTTATTCTTGTTGGCCGGTCATACTCACAGTTTATAACTTGCCACTGGGAATGTGTATGAGGACGGAGTTCATGTTTTTATCAACTGTCATACCCGGTCCAAGAAGCCCGGGGCGGAATATAGATGTTTGTCTTCGACCGTTGATTGATGAGTTGGCGCAGTTGTGGTCCTCCGGAGCTCTGACTTATGATATATCGAGGAAAATTTTTTTTCTTATGAGGGCGGCTTTGATGTGGACTATCAATGATTTTTCAGCTTATAGAATGCTTTCTGGTTGAAGCACGCATGGGAAACTCACATGTCCATACTGCATGGAAAACAACAAGGCATTTACTCTAGCAAATGGAGGTAAAGCTTCTTTTTTTGACTGTCACCGTCGCTTTTTGCCACTTAATCACAGGTACAGAAAGAACAGAAAAGATTTCTTTGTTAGCAGAGTTGAAAAAGATGTTGCATCCCCGCGTCTTTCTGGTGAAGAATTGCATGATGTTGTCTCAAAATACGGTGACATTGTGTTTGGCCTTCAATTAGGTAAGCAAAAGTTTCCTGGTTTTGGTTTGACCCATAATTGGGTAAAGTGAAGTATCTTTTAGGAGCTTCCTTATTGGAAGACCAATCTGCTCCGCCATAACCTTGACGTCGTGCACATCGAAAAGAATATGTTTGAGAACATTTTCAATACCGTCATGGATGTGAAGGGGAAGACAAAGGACAACATCAAGGCTAGATTGGATATAGCTTTATACTGTAATCGTAAAAATATGGATTTGATTTATGATGAGTCACAAGTCGCAAAACCAAGAGCAAGCTTCGTGTTAGAGAAAAACGCACAACTGCTAGTCTACAAATGGCTTAAGAGTCTGCGTTTTCCGGATGGACATGCATCGAACATATCAAGGCTAGTTAATATAGAGGACTGCAGATTGTATGGAATGAAGAATCATAACTGCCACGTGTTTATGCAAACACTCATCCCATTAGCTTTTCGTGATTTGTTGCCAAAGGGAATATGAGATGTACTCACGGAGATCAGTCATTTCTTCAGAGATATATGCTCCAGCAAGTTGAATGTTGATCACATTGAGAGGTTTTAAACGAATATCGTCTAGACACTATGCAAACTTGAGATGATATTCCCTCCATTATTTTTTGACTCAATGGAGCATCTCCCTATACATCTACCGTTCGAGGCAAAAGCTGGAGGACCGGTCCAATATAGATGGATGTACCCATTCGAACGGTTAGATATTACAGTTGCAATGTAATTCATATATAAAAGTATTTTATATGTTTTTCTTAATTGAAAATACTTGATTAATATTTCAATGCAGGTATTTGTTTAATCTCAAGAAAAAGGTTAAGAATAAGGCGCATGTTGAGGCTTCGATATGTGAGGCCTATATTGTTGAGGAGATCTCAATATTTATCTCGTACTATTTCGAACCTCATCTGAGAACGAGAATCAATCGCGTTCCACGGCATGATGATGACGGTGAAGTGCCTTCCAGTGGGAACTTGTCAATATTCTCCAATACTGGACGACTCACACCTAAAAATGCTGTAAGAGGAAGATATTTGTCGGAAATAGAGTTCAAAAAAGCACACAACTATGTTTTATTTAACTGTGATGAGCTGAAACCTTTTATTCAGTAAGTTTATACTAATTAAACTTTGTTAGTAATATACTGTTAATTATATATTGTAATATCATACACTTATTATCACTTGTAGGCAACATCGACAATATTTGCTCTCCAATAACTCACAGCTGACCGAATCCCAGATCTTTCAATTACAAGATGAGCAGTTTGCCACGTGGTTCAGAACACATGTAAACACTATCACAAACTCATTCTAACTTGCAAAATTACTGTACGTATGCATGTCATTACGAGATTCTCGTTCATTTACTGTTTATTGATGTACATTACATACAAGGTTTATCAAATGGGAATGAGTGCACCTAAGTCATTGTCTTCACTAAGCCTGGGGCTTGAAAGAAAATGTAAGTGCTACAACAGGTATTTTGTCAATGGATATGTTTTCCATACTGAAGAATACGGGCAAGGAAGAAAGACATACAGCAGCGGTGTTTGTGTTAAGGGATCCATTAGTAGTGAGTTAGAAGTTGACTACTATAGTAGATTAGAAGAGGTCGTCGAACTGGAATATCATAACAAGCAGAATATAGTGTTTTTATTCAAATGCTATTGGTATGACACGACTGACAGAGGAATCAGAGTTGATCCGCACTATGGTCTGGTCGAAATCAACTCAAAAGCTAGACTCCGCAACATAAACGATGTCTTTGTTTTCGCAAAGAAATGTCAACAAGTTTATTACACATACACCACTTTATTTAGAAAGGATCGATCAAGAGTGGATTGGTTGTTCGTTTTAAAAACGAAACCCCGGGGTCGTGTCGAGGTTGTTCAGGATGAGAACGAAGACACAAGTGTGCGAGATGAAGTCTTTCAAGTTAGTGAGGTGGTTGAACTATATCGAGTTGCTCCTTCGATTGAATTGGAAGAAAATTCAAATTTTCATGTATTCGATGATAGTCTTGTTGATGTTGACGCAGGGGAGTTGAATTTTGTTTTGAGTTCTAGCGGACAAGCAAATGTCAATGAAGAAGATAATATTCATATTGAAAATTGCGATGAAGGTGATGACAATTCAATTGATGACGAAGAAGAAGAAAATTCTGACAAACTACCAAAATGAAGCCCTATGTAAAACCCTTTTTTTCATGTAATTTAGATTATGGATGATATATTTTGAAACACAAAATATTTATTACTTGAAATAATTAGTTGAAATGCCACAATTACGAAATAATTACATGAAATAATTATTGATCATGGATGATATATTTGGTAACATGAAATAATTACTTGAAATGCCACCACATCACCGACGGCCACACCGACGGCATTAAGTCCGTCGGCATTTCGCAGAGAGTTCGAAAATAATTACTTGAAATGCCACCACATCACCGACGGCTACTCCGACGGCATTAAGTCCGTGGGTACGTTGTCGGCGGTTCAATTTTACTGACAAAATTACCGATGGACAGCGCGAATTTCAAAGTGTTGTGCATTAAATGCATCTCTGACCACGTCATATTGTAGACGGATTTACCGACGGACCATGAAAAATATGGAGGGTCATCGAAAAATTTGGTGCGAAATTCAAAATTTACTGACGGATTTTTGACAGTTCACCGACGAAATAAATTAAAATAATAATTAATTTTATATTCGTCGGGGAATCCATCGGTAAAACTGCCATATAAGTTCCAGCGACCGCCCGTTCAGTTCATTTTTTCCTCTCGTTCGTTTCTCACCTTAAGATTTTGATTTTTTTCCTCTCTATTCTTCAAAGCTTTCACCTCCAATCTCTAGCAAGTTTTCTTGTAAATCTTCATCAGTTTAAAAGGTATGTGTTTCTTCTATTTCATTTTACTTTAAGGGGTTTTTTTTTGCTACTTTTTTTTGGTATGTTATTTGTTTTGGTGTATTTTTTATAATGTAGATAAAGTCTACAGTTTTTTTTTGCATAATTCATTGCTAAAGTCTATAGTTTTTTTTTTAGAATTTATTGAATATTTTTTATTGTTGTATTGACATAATTATTATTAGTTAATTTGTTGAATATTTATTGTTAATGTTGAATTTACCATAGAATTAATAATTGAATATGTTGGAATAATTATTAATTTTACTCTATTATTGCATGATTTGTGTTTAAATTTTTCCATTTATTTTGATTGTTATTCTAGAGGTTTTTTTTAATTTATTGTTTTGTTGTATTGGCATAATTATTGAATAATTTTTTGAATTGTAATTGTTAATGTTGAATTTACCTTAGTATTAGTAATTGAATATTTTGGATTAATTGTTAATTTTACTCTATTTATTGCATGATTTATGTTTAATTTTTTCCATTAATTTTAATTGTTAGTCTACAGTTTTTTTTAATTTATTGAATATATTTTATTGTTGCATTGGCATAATTATTGAATAATTTGTTGAATTGTAATTCTTAATGTTGAATTTACCTTAGGATTAGTAATTGAATATGTTGGAATAGTTAGTATAGATTGGGTCAATTGGTTGTGGCTTTTGTTAATATGTGCAGGTTTGTGGATTTGGGTAGTATCCAGTAAAGGGGAGGTGCTGTCGAAATTTTTTTTAACATTTGAATTTAATTATATAATTATTTGTATAAAATTGTGTAGATGCGTAGAATGAAAAGCAGAGCTGGTCGCTCACGTACGGTCGCAGCTAGTTCGTTTAGCAGCGATGATGATATTTCCTTAGGTGCCTCTCAAGAAGAGGCACCTACACCACTTGCGCCGTCAACCGATGCTGCTTCTTCCAGCGCTACTTCACAGCGCAGAGGCGGGGTGCCTTCACAGCGGAATCAATTTACCTGCAAGTACGAGGCACAGTGGAAGGACAACCTTTCAATGTAAGTTTGTTAAGGTTTAATTTTTTTTTAAATTACAACATAATTTATGAAGTAATCACTATTTAATTTATTTCATTTATTTTCAGGTTCACAAACATTGAGGCCACCCGAGTAATATCATCGGCGTTTAAATCGTCGATGGAGATTCCATTGTTTCAATGGAGTCAGATATCCAAGCATCCTGAATGGATGCCTCAAATCAATGCATGGTTTGACAGATTTCAGGTTGGTGTTAATTTATAATTTTCAGCTTATTTCTAATAAATTATTAATATAATTGTAAATAAATTATTATTTTTATTTAAACTTGTTTATTTATACACAGCACAAATTTGACTAGGACAGTGAGCATAACACTGTTGTGAGGAGGGTGTGGGAAAATCACGCGGCAACTAGGTAAGATCGAAAACAATACAAGATTTTTTTAGATAAAAATTTATGTTTTGAAATGTAATTTTTGGTTGTGTGAAGTAGGTTGCGTGATTTTTCGTATGAAGCACAAAAAAATGCAAAAAAACCCGCAAGGGATAGGGGTTTCCAAGGCTGGAATGATGTTGCGGTTTGGAGGGATTTCAAACCGATATACATCCCGGAAGATATATGGCCGCACTATCTTGAGCACGTGATGTCTCAGCGGTTCACACGATGCTCACAGTCCGGTGCTGGCAACCGGAATCGGCCAATTCATGGCGAGGTGACAACGCACACTGGCAGCTCCGTTCCGTTTGCTGCACATGCGAAACGGATGGTAAGATTAATTTAAATGAAATATATCATTAAATTTAGTTGTTGTTAATATATCTTTTTTCATTATAGGCTGCGTCTCTTGGACGTGAGCGGAGCCTGATGGAGCTATTTGTGGAGACGCACGTGCGGAGTCAAAACCGCCAGAAGGGGACGCAACAGTTCGTTGATAACCATGCTCAACATTTCGTGGTATGTTTATTCAACCATTTTATTTTGTAAGTTATTTTGTAAGTTATTATGTTATTGTATTGAATATGATGATTACTTTTTTTTTTTTCAGGAGACCTATAATAATCGGTTGAGGGAGAGATACGGGGATGATATTTTGACCCATCCGGAATTTGATCTGGATTTATGGATGGAGGTTGGCTCGTCAAGTGGACCCGATAAAAATCGGGTTGACGGGCTCTCCAACACTAAGGCCGACAACTTGCGGTCGACCCATAGTGTTTCAACCGTTGGGAGCTCCCAATCAATATCGAGCTCCCAATCTAAGGAGTTCGTGGCCTTGCAGCAACACACGGCTCAGCTCACCGAGAAATACGATAACCTATCAGCGGAGTACGCACAACTCAAAGCGTCTCATGCACAACAAAGAGCGGAGTCTGAGCAAATCAAAGCGTCTCAAGCACAACAAAAAGCGGAGTATGAAGCGGCTTATGAACAACAAAAAGCGGCTTATGAACAGTTTCGCGAAATGATTATGAACATGGCAAATAGTGGAATATGTGCGCCTAATCTTTTTTGGCCGTATAACCACCAGCCTGCTCCAGGATCTCCTCCTCCTCCTCCAGCTCCACCTTTATATTAATTTGTAATAAACATTATTTACCTTTAAAACTTCATTTAATATTTTTCTTGAAACATATTCAGTTTGTAATGAATATTATTTAACTTTGTTTTTTTTTTCTTATGTTTAATATAAATTTTATTTGCATAATTGGTTGTATTACAATTAATTTATATAGATTTATATTATATATCCTAAATAATTTTTTAAAAACAAATTTAGAAAAAAACTATTACCAAGGATTTTACCGACGGATTAATTCGGTCGGTATTTTAAACACTCACCGACAGATTTACCGACGGAATTAATCCGTCGGCATTTAGCAGTAGCTGCCACATGTACTGACGAATATACAGACGGATATATTCGGTCGATATTTTAAACACTCACCGACAGAATTACCGACGGAATTAATCCGTCAGCATTTAGCAGTAGCTGCCACACGTACCGATGAATATATAGACGGATATATTCGGTCGGTATTTCATACACTCACCGACAGATTAACCGATGGTTATTTTCCGTCGGTAAATCACAATATCACCGATGGAATACAACTCTGTCGGTATATTTCAAGCGGGAATCTTTTTTTTGGCGCGCAAATTCCGTCTGTAAAACCATCGGCAAATGGTTTTTTTTTCCGACCGATATAGCGACGAAAGGGGGAATCACCGACGAGAGGAAAGCCGACGGACGTAATCCGTCGGTGATAACGTCGGTAAAAAAATCACCAACGAACTTCTAATCACATATCGACGGAATTGTTCCGTCAGTAAAACTGTTAAATCTTGTAGTGTGAGAAAATTCATTAGGAAAACACATACTGTGTGCATTTGTTTCTATATATATAATAATTAAGTGTATTAATCAAAAGATAATTATTTAGAAAATGACACCTGAAAAGTTAAAAGATTGTTTTAAAAAAAATAATTATCTTATAAATGAAATAAGAGGAAACATAAAGAACATGATAGAAAAGAATAATCAACTTAGTGATGTGTATTTATTTACATCTGAATATCATCTGTACTATAAATGAAGTCATTACTAGTGTAATTAAAATTAGATTCATTACAACTCTGACGGGTGTAGTTCAATTGATCAAGCTCTAGGTTTGCTCCCTAGAGATCACCAATTTGAATCCCACAAACCTCATGGCTACTAGAGAGGTGCATGGTTAATAACTTTAGGGTCCGTGAGATTAGTCGAGGTACGCATAAGTTAGCCCAGACACTCATATTAATAATAAAAAAATAGATTTATTACATTTTATTTACCTTTTTCTTTCTTTAAATGATGTCATTTTCTTTCTTTAACCGGTCAATTAATCTTACCAAATTCTAAAAATTTATAACAATATTGATATACGATTTATAAAGACAAAGATAAATTATTATTATTATAGAAGTAATGGTTAATACTGTACAAAAGCATGTGCTAAATTGTTTATATATAGTTTTTCTAGGTGTGTATCTCTCTATATCTCTGTATATATATGTGGTCATTTTTTCTGTAAAATATATAATAATGGATTCGATGAGAACAAAACTTTAGATACATTAATAGCTAGCTCCCCAGTAGGCTAGGTGTCGACTGGAGCTAATTTGAACCTATTCTTATTTATCAATAAATTCACAATAACAAAATTCTTGCATTTCACACAAAGACAAATCAATCAATTAATATGCAATAGTAAAATTGTTGCATTTCAAAAAAAAAAAAAAAAGAGATTCGGTTAATTATGACATGCTAAAATAGCCTTGTTTGTAGCGAACTTGAATATTAACCGATCATATTAAGTCTCAAATAAAACAAAAAATACAATGTGAGATGGATCTTTTGTGTCATTTAAAAAAACCCCAAGAAGTATGACTACGTGTTAGATTTAAATCTGTCAATTCACTAAACCATTAAACAGTTTTATCGACGAATTAATTCCATCGGTGTAAGACATGACATCCGTCGGTCAAATTATTACCGATGATCTAAGTCGGTAAACTAATCATCGGTAATTCTCCATTTAGTCGCTAATTTGATCGGAAATAAAAAACCAACCACCGACGGAACACCAACGATTTTACAGACGGAATACGTTCGTCTGAATTTTCAATGGTAATCACCGATGAACTATCCGTCGGTGATAGTGGCATGGTAGCGATTAAATTCATTGGTAAATCTATCTTTAATATTTAATTTATGATGTGATAAACGACTCTTCTCTTTCCCTCCCTCATTTATTATTCTTCCTCTATTTTCTTTGAAACAAACAGCACACCCCCTTCAATTTTATAACAAATCATCCCCCCACCACAAATCCAGCCACCCCCAACACTAAGTTTGTCAGCATCCTTATTCTCATTTCAAATTTATTGAGAATTATCCACTTCAAGTAAGCATAACTATCTTTTTTTTTTATTTGAACTCAATTTTAAAATGTTATTTTTTTTCTTGCATATTTTTATAGTATATCTATTTTGTTAATTTAGGTGTTTACTTGTTTTATAGTTTTTTTCCCATAAAAATTTATTGTATGAATATATGATTTGTACATGTTAAGGATTGTTTGATGTTTTGTGAAATGTATTTGTTTGTAAATTGATGAAATTCAATTTGAATTTGTGACTTAGGTGTCTTGTGATTAAATAAATAATGACTTATTTAACGGGTCCATTTTATATTTTGTTAATTTTATTGTTGAGTTGAAATTTTCGGTAAATGTATAGAAATTTGAATTTATGTAGATAATTGATAATGAATTAGTTGCACTATTAAAATAGTTTGAATAAGTTTGAGTTAAACTAATATTCTGTTATTTTTTTAGTTTACGTAATTAATTAATACATGTTATCATTAATATTCTATATATGTTTGACATAAGTAATGGATGATCGTTTATGAATGTATTGAGATTCACCCGAAAGGTTGCATAAGATGAATTATTATAATGAGATTTAGAGTTTTATTAATGACGCACTATCTAATCCGAGAAATATTAGTGGAGGCAGTATTAGATGTCCATGTAAGAGGTGTAAAATTAAAAAGTTTCTCGATCTAGATATTGTAACGATGCATTTTCTGAAAAAAAGATTCATAAAGAGATATCTGTGTTGGTTTGCACACGGAGAATCACATGTCCCTCATGAGACCATAGCATAAATGATGGTTGAGTCAACTTCTAATTCTAGCAATATGCATGAAGTTGTAGATGACAATAGAAATATGGTTATGGATGTGATGAGAATGAATCAGGGTTATGCCGATCAATGTCTAATAGTAGATGAAGAATTTAATACAGACATGACCATGTTTTTTTTTAATATTTTGAAAGATTTTGACGAATCATTATGGGATTAGTGCACAAATCACAGTAAATTATCAACCGCTGCACATGTGTTCACCATTAAGTCAGATCATGAGTTAAGTGAGGCCAGTTACCACAAAATTATTGAATGGTCGAAAAACATTTTACTTGAAGGGAAAAATATTTTAATATAATACATCCTTAGTGGAATCGAGGAGCATGCATCTTAAGTTATGTACAAACAGATTCAATTCATTCAAGCCATTTGCTGCTTCTTATTTTGGTGGCCGGTGACACTCACGGTTTACAACTTGCCACCATGGATGTGTATGAGGTCGAAGTTTATATTTTTATCTACAGTCATACTCAATCCTAATAGTCCTAAATGGAATATAGATGTTTATCTTTGTCCGTTGATTGATAAGTTGAAGCAGTTGTGGTCATCCGGGACTTTAACATATGATGTATTGAGAAAATAAAATTTCTAGATAAAAACAACTTTGATGTGGACAATCAATGATTATCCTACATATGAAATGGTTTCTGGTTGGAGCACGCATTCAAAACTATCATGCCCATATTGTCTAGAAAATAACAAGGCCTTCACATTAACAAAAGACGTTTCTTATTTTTTTTTTAATTTCCATATATAGTTCTTGTCAATAGATCACAAGTACAATAAGAATATAAATGAATTCTTTGTTGGCAGAGTTGAAAGGAATGTTACACCACTATTACTTTCGGGTGAACAATTGTAGGACATGGTGTTAGATTACGACGGCATTGTGTTTTATTTTTAATCCGGTAAGCAGAAGTTTTCTGGTTTTGGTTTGATCCGTAATTGGGTAAAACAAAGTATTTCTAGGAGCTTTCTTGTTGGAAGACCAATATCCTCCGCTACAATCTTTATGTCATGCATATTGAAAAGAACGTGTTTAAAAAATATTTTTAAAATGATTATGGACGTGAAAGGGCATGATAACGGTGAAAAAGTGACTTCAAGTGAGAACCTGTCACTATTCTCCCATCTTGACGACCCGTACCAAAAAATATTGTGAGGAGAAGATATTTGACAAAAATAGAATTCAGATAAGCATATAATAATATGCTATTTAACTGCGATGAATTGAGACCTTTTATTCAATAAGTATAAAACTCCATATGTTGTTACTTTCAAACAATTTATCTTTTATACTATCATAAATTGATAGATTGTTGAATTTCTCATAGGCAACATCGTTAATTTTTATTGTCCCAAAACTCACAACTGACTGAATCTCAAATCTTTCGATTACAAGTTGAATAATTTTTCACATGGCTTAGAACACATGTAAGGATTCTTTAATTATTCTTATCTCTTAGCATACTTAATTTCATTATACATTTCTCATTAATTATGATAGAGATGTAATTCATATACCAGGTTTCTCAATTGAGTAGGAATACTAGTGTTACATTGAATTTACTAAGTCTAGGTCCTGAAAGAACTGTGAAGTACTATAACAAGTATTTTATCAATGAACATGTATTTCACACTGAAAAGTATGGTCAGGGTAGAAAGACATATAATAGTGAGGTTTGTATTAAGAGATTGACTTCTAATGAGTTTGAAGTTGACTACTATGAGAAGTTAAAAGAGGTTATTGAATTGCAATATTATAGCGAGCAGAATATAGTCTTTTTATTCAAATGCTATTGGTATGATACCACTGACAGATGAATCAAAGTAAATCCCAATCATGGTTTGGTCAAAGTTAATACAAAGGCTAAACTCCACAACGTCAAAGATGTCTTAGTTTTCACAAAACAATGCCAACAAATTTATTACATATACAATACTTTCTTTAAAAATGATTGTTCAAGAGTTTATTGGTTATCAATAGTGAAAACCAAACCAAGAGGTCATGTCTAGGTTTTCCTGGATAGCAACACTAAATTAACCGTGGGAGATGATGTCTTTCAACTTGATGAATTAGTTGATCCATATCAAGTTGTTCCATCTAATGACTTAGAAGAAAATTTAAATTTTCATGTCACTGAGAGTACTTTTGTTGATATTGACATTAAAGAGTTAAATGATGTTTTGAGAACTAGCAGGCATACACAAGTCGATGAAGATGATGATAGCGATAAAATCAACATAGAAGATTGTGATGGATATGATAATGATGAAATTAAAGAAGAAAACAATTTTGATTAATTTGCACAACATGAATGTGTAATGCTATACACTGTAATGTAATATTACTAGATGAAATAAACTTTAATGCAATGAAAAAGACTTTTATTTATTATTAAATCACAATGAAATATTTATTTTATGTGATTTTATTATTACAAACAAAACTGATGTTATTGTGCTGTGTATGTTACTATGATTTTAAGTATTTGTAGGATGGATACATAAGGAATACAGATACAATCTGACAATAGAAATTGTTTTGCACCGATGGAAATACTGACAAAGCTATAAAATATAAACAGATACACTGATGAATTAAGTCCATCGGTATATTTTAGAGAGTATTGAAATTGTTCCCTTCTTACTGACACTGTTTATTGTGTTCAATACATATGAGATCACCAACAATTAATGTTCGTCGATATTTTTCTGAGAGCTAAGGTGTTGTTCACTTTTCACTTGCACTGTTTATTACTGTTCAATATATATGGAATCACCGATGATTAACGTACGTCAGTATTTTCCCGAGAGCTAAGGTATTGTTCATTTCTTATTTGCACTGTTTATTACTGTTTAGTACATATGGAATCACCAACGGTTAATATACGTTAGTATTTTCTCATGAGCTAAGATACTGCTAACTTCTCACTTGTAGTGTTTATTACTTATTAGTATATACGGAATCACTGATGAACGAAAAAAATAGATACTGATAATTAGCGGGTTTTTGAAAATTTTTGATTAAATTGAAGGTTTTAATTAGACCTTATAGACAAATATACCGATGAAAAAATATTAATATTTAATTGTATATTAGTAAAACCGTCGGTAAAAAAGTCTCAAATTAAAATACCAGGATCACTAAAATCAGAACAGACATGCACATTTCTCTTCATCTCTCTTCCTCTGCAGCTTCTTCTCTCCTCCTAAATTTTCATCTTTCTTTCTCTTCTCTCTCCCCATCCCATTATCTTCTCTTCTCTTCTCTTCTTCTTCACACACAAGAATATCTTTTTCTCTCTTCTTCTTCTTCTTCTTCTTCTTCTCTTCTCTATTTATTTAATGATTTGTTCAAAAAAATTTCTCTTCCCAGGCTTAAGAAAACTCAACATTAAGGTAAGATTCTTCTTCTTCTTTTTTGTGGTTTTTTTTTGCATTTTTTATATATTTTTTGTTATTAATAATTGTATAAATGTTATTAAGAATTTGTTATTTTTTTTTTAATTTTTTTATTAATAATTGTATAAATGTTGATGACAATTTTTTATTTTTATGTTATAAATAATTATATAAATGTTGATGTCAATTTTTTAAAATTTTTATGTTATAAATAATTGCATAAATGTTATGGGAAATTTTTATTTTTTAAATTTTTTTATGTTTGTTAATGATTGTACATAAATTGTTGGAATTTGTTTAATTTTTTTAAAATTCTTCTATTCTTTAATGATTTTATATTGATTGGTGGAATTTTCTAATTTTTTTTTATTTTCTGTTATTTAATGATTGTATATAGATTGTTGATTTTTTTTTAAAATTTTTAATGTGAAAATAGCTAAGATAATAGTTTGCATAAATAAATAGTTTTTAATGTGAAATATTGATACCGAAGATCCCTTAAGTATTTATATTTACTTCCTATGATCATTATACAAATAGCCATATCAATGTAAATTGAAAATTTGATTAAATTAAAATAATTGAAATTATTCGATTGACATAGATTGAAATAAAATCAACTAGTTTGTGGAAATCCAATTTAAATTGTTGTGTATTTACAAGTTTAAAATTCCGGGTAGTCTTCCATTTAGTGGAGGTGCTGTTGATTTTTTTTAAAATATGAATGGTTTACAGTACCTTAATCCTTTAATTTATGTAGATGCCTAAGAAAAATTCAATAGCACGTTATACGAACATGATCGTTGCTAGTTTTTTTAGCAGTGCTTCTAATGACCATGAGTTGTTAGGTACCGACCAAAAACAGGCACATGAGACACATGTATCCACTCACAACGCAAACTTGTCTAGTGCGATACTGCCGTGTCAAGGGGTGTCCTTTCACAACATGATCCATTTACCTAAAAGTACCAATCTCAGTGGAAGAAAGATTTTTCAATGTAAGTTTGTTTTCCATTCACAATGACATGTTAATAATTTTTAAAAAATTAATTTCAATCAACAAATGCAATTTTAGATTTATAAACATTAAGGTTGCAAGAACCATAACATTGTTGATGAAATCGTCGATGAAAATTTCATTGTTTCAATGGAGTTAGGTTTCTAAACATCTTGAATGAAAACTTATGATTGATGCGTGGTTCAAAATGTTTAAGGTTAATATTAGTTTAAATATTTATTATTATGTTAATTTATTTATTTTATTAATTTATTAATGAATTATATCTTGTATAAATCTTAACAAAAAGGATAAATTTGAATGAGATAGAACTGACAATGATATTGCAATGAGGGTTTGAGAGAATTACGCTTCCATTATGTAAGATTGAAATCAAGCTAAAATTTTTCAATTGTTTTATTCAATTTTATTATTCATTTACTAATAGATAATTAATTTGTACCATATAGGTTGCGTGATTTTTGGTACGAGGCGCAAAAAAAAAAACCAAAAAATATATAAAAGAAAGAGAGCTTTTAGGCTAGAAGGAGGTGGTGGTTAGGTAGGATTTTAGACCTCCGTATGTCTCAGAGGCTATATTGGTGGAATATATTTAGCACGTGATGTTCGATCATTTTGTGCAACGATCACACTCTGGTATGGAGAACCAAAACTAGTATGTTGTCGGTTTCATTACCACGCTCATCGATGACTCTATTCCTTTCATTTCCTATACAAAATGGATGATAAGATTCTCTTTTAATTACATCCATTTTTTTTTATAGATATATTTAACTAACAACAATTTTCTCTTGTAGGACATAGTTCTTGAATGCGAACCAAGTCCAATGGATCTTTTTTTAGAAACACATGTGTGGATTGATAACCACAAAAAAAAGTGTAGCAATTCATTAATAGTCGAACTCAGCACTTTATGGTATATTGGTTTTCAATTATTTTTTTTCTTTTCAAGATACATATAATAGCCGGTTGAAGGAGAGATACGAGGATGATCCTTTAACCCATCTAGATATTGATCCGGATTTGTGGTTGCATGTATGATCGTTCAATTGGGCCTAATGAAAATCAGGTGTACGAACTCTCTAACACTACGATCAAGAACTTGCAAACGACCCATAATGCTTCTACAGTTGGATGCTTGCAATCAATTCCAAGTACTGAAACTCCAGAGTTTGAGGCGATTTTAGACCAACGAGTTAAAGATCGGACGACTCATCTTGCTCCTGATTATGAATGACTTGGTGCTGAGACGACCAAACTCCACTGATTGGTATTGGAGATGAGATCACAAATGAGTGGTGTTGTGCTCCCTCATATTGGCTCCACGGTCTAGGCAAAGACCCTCCTCCTCCTCCTCCTTCTTTAGCGCCTATATTCTAGATTAATTGTATTTAAACTTATAAATGTTAAAATTTATAATAAATATTTAAATTTTATATTAATTATTTTTTTAAATTATTTTCTGTTTATGTTTAATATATTTTTTTAAAATAGATTTTTAAATTATTACTGATGGTGTTACCGATGAAGATAGTCCGTCGATATATTCTAGAGAGTTGGAAAAAAATTATTGGAAATATCACTATCATTGTTTACTCACCAACGGAATAACAGACGTTTTATTTGACGTTTACATTTCAAATTCATCGTTGGACATATCAAACGACAAAAAAAATCTTTGATGGAATGACATATGATTTTTCTATCGGTGATATGTTATATTCAGCGATGGAAGTACCGACAGAATGAAACAGATAAAGTTTTTTTTGACGCGGTTTGTCCGTCAGTATATCCATCTGTAAAATTATTACTGACAGACTCACCAACAGACCACAAATCACCGACAAATTTTTTCCGATGGATTATTTTTCTCCATGATCACGTCAGCAAGTTTCTTGCCAATAGACCGTGAGTATAAATACCAACAAAAAATTTTGTCGATAAATCTAAAAATTCTGGTAATGCAAGAAAGAAAATTGATCATTAAAAAAAATTGTTCGCGAGGGAAAAAGGGAAAAATTGGATTATGATAAGATTTGAAAAAAATGTGATAAACTTAAAACAATATATATTTTCTATATCAATAATAAACGAAACATTCTACATTTTATAAATTTAATCACAATCATAAAAAAAATCTAAAAGGCACAAAATAGTGGATGCCAACAAATAAAGATTAGTATACAGAATCTCTCACATTATTTTAACTATCTGTTCATTTCTATGACACTGTATAAAATAATATATATTGAAAATAGTCTTCCACATTACTGCCAAAAAAAAAAGAAGAAGAAAGAAAAGGAATCCATGCCAAATTATAACAACAGTCACGAAATGAAGAGCTATAGCAAATTAAACCAAGGGAGATAAAAGAAAATAGAAAGATAGTATTTCATTGCTAAAATTCTCAAAAAGGTTTTCCAGCAACAACTAGATGGATAATTAATGTGAAAGTACAATGAAATAATTTAATTATATTTAAGAATATCAAAAAAATCATCTTAATTTAATAATTTAAACAGTATAAATTTTTAAGTGAGATTATAATTATATATAAAAAATTATCTCTCAAATCTTAACTATATGTTAAGTAAATTTGGTCTCTCCTTTAACTTTTTTTTAGTTCAAACCTTCGTTCTCTAAAAATCTTTCTCTAAGGCATGTATTTATATGTTAGAAAAAAAAGGTTAACTCAAATGGAAAAACTTCTTGTATGATAGTACTGTACTAGCTAGGTGCATAGTTTTAGGTAGATGGAGGAGGATACCAAGTTGAAACTCTGTAAGCTATATTTTTTTTATTTATTTTTTTAAATATGTCAATACTTAATTTGATTTAGAGTATATTTGTTTAAAAGGTATTTCATGAGATGCATTTCATAAACAAATAAGATTTTAGTGATTTAACCAATTAAATTTGACTAAGTTTTTTTTAACTATTTTAACTAAATTTCTTGAATATCTGGCGGCTTTCGATATTAACTCGGATAAATCAGGTTAACACTAGATTTTTAATTAGATTAAAATATTTAATATGAATTTAATAACAATTGACCAAGTGATTAGGTCTCTCACTATTTCGAGATAAGGGTGGAATAAATTTCAGAATTGGATGACAAAATGAGTTGTATTAATTTCTCCTTTTAGATGGATTTTCCTTCTTTTAAAATAGAAACAGATGAATGATCTTACGGTCCTGTACATATAGAGGTATGTAGTGGGTGTAGAAAAGTGAATCTGATCCATGATCCATATGTATAATTCTCATCCATAAGTAACAAGGAAAGAGAGGTGAAGAACATGCAAAGAGATATGATTGAGATTCTCTCATAATATTTTTTATTATATTTATTAAAATTAAACTATAAAATTCAAAATAAATGGAAATGATTGTTTTATTTAACACATGAGAAAAACACAAAGATATTATAAACACTTTAATTTTTTTTTCTTTTATCTATTTTACATAGTTGAATTCAAAATAAATACCGAGTACATGAATCGAGATTGGATTGTGGTATATATTCACAAATATATATTGCTGGATGAAAAGAATTTTCTACAATGCACCTTCCATATCCGAAACAGTTTCCTTTCTTTTCGAAATGATTTATATTTCTTCCCAAAAAACAGATGTATTATTTCCTAAAACATCTTAATTGATCGGTCTAAATATCAAAGGGCATCGATTCTAGACTATGAATAGGTCTGGTTGCACAACAGGGTACAGCCAATGTGTGCAAACACCGCAGGTTGCCATAAGCGGTTGCATGCCATTACCAAGTTTGTACTATATATACTGCACTCCCAAGTTTTCTTGCTCTATTTATACTGATGGATTAAACATCTTATATCTTCAATTTTGACAAGGATCACATTCTTTCCTTTACCCCATCCGTCCCATCTCTCTCTTCGTAAAAATGGATCCTCCATTTCAAGAGAAATACAAATCCCTCTTCAACGATTATACAATAGTATCAAAAGACAAGGATTATAGTCTAATGAATGCTAATGATGAGTGTGAGCTGCCTCTCATAGATCTTCAGCGTTTGACACTTGAATACCCGGAGAGAGAGCAATGTGTAGAAGAGATAAAGCAGGCTGCAAGTGAATGGGGATTCCTTCAAGTTGTCAATCATGGGATTCCACAAGAGATGTTGAAGAGCCTTCAATACGAGCAAAGGAAGGCTTTCCAACATCCGTTCAGAAAAAAGGCTGAAGACAACATTCTGAATTTGTCTGCGAATAGTTACAGATGGGGAAACCCTAGAGCCACTTGTTTGAGGCAGCTCGCATGGTCAGAAGCCTTCCACGTACCACTCACTGATATTTCAAGAATCGGTGATGCATACAAGAGTCTCAGGTAACTGTCAAATTTCCTATTGTAGCTAAATGATATATGTAGGCTAATTAAAAACTAATTATGAACATTCTGTGAAATAAACAATGATCAAATGCTTCTGGGATAGGACAGTAGAGCACTTTTATTTTTGTATCAAATTCTCAACTATGAAATCCCATATGCAATTTAAAGAAGTTCAGTTTATGAAATGAATCTCATGTGTCTACAAGTTAAAGTTGTAGCTAGAGATTTGCAAAGTACATGCATGTTGCTTTAAGAAATTAAAGAAACAAATATATAGAGCTCTTATTAATCATTGCTTCTGCACCCCTCATGAGCTCTGTCATGAACCTCATGTTTTGTTCCAAGGTTACATCTCTTCGGTTAGTCTGTTTTGTTGTTTGCTCTTTTTTCACTCGCTGCCATTAATGTTTGGCAACTTTACTCTTGTTTCTCTATTTCCTCCAATTTGGTCTCCAAAATTGGTGTTTTTTTAGTCTATTGACTTATCAAAATATATGCGTCTCTGTGTGTGTGTGGAAGGGAACAACAAGCCATATACAGCTAAAATATAGTTAATTAAGGAGGCCTGGCCTAATTAAAATCAATTAATTCTTCAATCTTGAGGTTTTTTGAACGCACTCACAAATTCAAGGTTCATCCAATAGTTTGCTAATTACCTCAGCTAGTGTGATTAAGTGAAAATGAACTATCCAATTGCCTACTATAATGACCATGTGCATCTAGTACTTATATAGTTCTGAAAGAACTGGTTTAACATAAGAAAATCAGGGGTCCCGGCAGCTTGGTGTCAATCTTACAAGGCCTTCGAATGTTACAAAAAGAGATTGTCCACAAGGGTCTCATATGTTGGAGATTCTACATAATTAAGACAAATAGAGACATAAATAACCATAGATTTCCTTTCCAAAGCTTATCTAGGTCATGTCAAGCTCGTATGTTTTTATCCATGCATGGTCGATGTTTCCTTACCACCTAACTGCCAAACATTTGCTTGCCCCATTTGTTCAATCATTTCTTCTATGCTCCTGCTGTTTTCTATTGTGGACAAGCTGTGCTTTTTACTTCGCCTGGGTTAATTTTCTTCCTCAATTTTAATTTGTTGCTGTGTAATTTTTCAGCTTAAATGCAGCTTCTATACACGTTTGTCTTCTTTTCTCTGTATCCCCTTATATGTTTTCGTGGTGTTTTATTTATTTGATCTCATCCTTGTGTTTATTATTTTCCCAATTAAGTCCCTATAAAAAGTTCACTTATTATAATTGTGAACTTATCTCCTTTCTTTATTTTCATTTTGACCTTTCAGGTTTTTCACGTTGTCCCTCCTCCCAGTTCTTTTTCTCTAGTTTTGCCACTAAAAAGAGGGTAGTCCTATCTTATTTCTAAATCTCATCTCACTTTCTCAAGGGCTTGAACTTTTATCTTTGGATGGAAATCTCAAATCTTAATCATTTTGTTGTATACAATGTTGTTAATTCCATTACGTTATGCCGATCGAGAATAACCAATATCTTATATCATTTTAAAAAACAAAATAATCTAGAATAAATTTTATCTTGTTCTAAATTTTATTTTATTATGGATTTTTTAGTTAAATTCTAGTCAAGTTGTTTCAGTTTAGTTTTATTTTGTTTGTTTTGTTATGTGAATTGTGTTTTTTATCTTTTTTTTTAATAAAATCTATGTTTTTTCTTCTAATTTCATCCTCACACTTGATTTATTGGAGACTGGACTTCATAATTTATTGCGGTTTATTTTTTTATGGTTATCTCAGTTTCATAATCCATGTTGCAGATTTGAATGATTAATGCAGTTGATTCAATTTTTTTTGTTTATTTTTGTAATTGTTATTTTTTTTAATTTCATTATATAATATTTTTAAGTTAATTTATTTTTGAATTTGAATTAGAATTATGTATGTCGAGAATATATATATATTAAAAAAACAGAATGTTAACCGGAAAAGAATTGACAACATTAATTGTATGTTTAGAAACTTATTTTTTAAAAATAATTTTTTACAGTGTACATTGGAAAGAAAGAAACTAGAGTTTTTACAGACTCTAAAATTATCAAATTAAAAATTATATTTATTTTTACTAGCAAGCGCGTATGATCGAATCTATTAGAGGTTCCTCATTAGTTATTACGAGTCCCATGTGAATATTGTAAATAAAGCACTCGAGATATAGAATTTTTACCTTGCTTCTCTGGCTATACTGCGGTTTTTGAGACTGAAATCACCATTACACATTCTTGTTGCAAACATAGCCCAATAATTGATGACCAAAAGGTGTTTCAATTTTCATTTCTCCATTTCAAGGCGAGCTTAAGTATATTGATATGGAGGGCAGAGCCTCCTAGTGTATATCGTCCTTTAACTTGATTATGCACATATATTTGATTATACATATGGTTTATGAACTCGCATCTAATCTTTTTAACACCACTCCATCTTTCCAGTGCAAGCATTGAAGCTTTCACAACAACAGCTAACGCATTAGCTAAAGGCGTGGCAGAAATTCTGGCTGAGAATCTGGGAGTTTCATCCACTTTCTTTGAAGAGAATTGTCCAGAAGAAACTAGTTATCTTCGAATGAACAGATATCCTCCATGTCCATTCTCTTCTGAGGTCTTTGGCTTGATACCTCATACCGATAGTAGTTTCCTCACTGTATTAAATCAAGATCAGATTGGAGGATTGCAACTATTGAAAAATGGAAGATGGATTAACGTTAAACCTAATCCAGAAGCTCTAGTGATTAATATTGGTGACTTATTCCAGGTATGTTCTGTATGTATAAACTTGCACCTACGAGCTAGCTGTTTATAAATAAGCTTGAGATTAATTTGAAGGGCGAAATCAATAATTCCCAAGTGAAATAAAAAATAAAAATCAAGGGTGCATGATCTTGTTGACTCTAATTTTAAAATTTAAACCTGGTAAACCAAAAAGAATGGAGCAGACTTGCGCACATAATCACCCTACTATCCTATATATCAAGAAAATATACTATAGTTAGCCTTGGGTATTAAAGTAATTAACTTCTCCTTTATACCCCCCTGGTGTTCCCCTTCAATTCATGTTTGTGTTTATTAAAATTCAGGCATTGAGCAATGATGTTTACAAAAGCATCAAGCATCGGGTGCTTGCCCCCCAACAAGTTGAAAGGTTTTCTTTGGCATTTTTCTATTGCCCCACTTATGAGACTGTGATAGAGAGTAGCATCAAGCCATCAAAGTATAAGGAGTTCACATTCAGAGAGTTTATGATGCAGATTCAAAGGGATCTTAAAGCTACTGGTGATAAAGTTGGGGTCTCAAGGTTTCTCCTGTGAACATGAGCCCCTGTGTGTGCTGGAAAATTTCAAGATAGAATAACTAGTTAAATCAAAGTTCCCTCTTTAATTCGTACTGTTTCGATTATTTGAACTGCAACTTAATTGGTAATTTCAATTTCTAAATTACATCGATCAAATGTTTTTGCTTTCTTTTGTTTGAAATTATAGAACATGCCACCATGGCAAAGCAAGTCTTCTTTCTTTTTCACTTGAAGTGGGAAGTGGGGTTTTCCCGAAGCTTTGGACTAGCTAGCCCTTCGCTCTTTGAGTTAGCCATGCTAAAACATGTCAGACTTTGGTAAAAAAACATGGGGTTCTTAGCCTTGTAAGCTCTCTTAAATATTTCCAGAACACCAATCAAGCTCAAGCTTGGGGTAACAAGATATTTAAATGACTAATGATTTGAGAATAATGAGATTTTAACCATGATATTTGACACGTTGGTTGCATCAATTATAAAACAAATCTACTTGTAAAATCTGAACGCGCCAAATACTTGGATTGAGTTCATCCCAATAAACTTACCGGAATAATTAATTTTGAAACAAATTAATCATTTTATTGTTTGAACATTAGAGATTGGTAATTTCTAAGGTTAAGAAATGAGGGAAACCGATTTATTTATAATTTTTTAAGGTGAGGCAATTTACCAAGCATCTTCAAAGAAAAGTAAGGAAACCAGAGATTTATAAAGGATACAAACCTGCAATTTATTATGCATCAAACCTCTTACTATGATTTTGTATAAGTTAATCCCGCAAATGATTTCTTCCAGGAAATGAATACTTTGGAAGACACCAACAGACAACTGCGTTTATCCCCATATTCAAGTACAGTTCCTTATCTTGAAGACAGCTTCAAAAGTGAGACGTCATTCAATTAAAGATGACTACTAATGAATTTTGTCCACAAGTTGTGCATATGTCTTATGTTTCACATATGGTTTGATTTCTTCCTAGCACAGAAGAGCACAATTTCCCTACCATTTTGGCCTAACTCTAACGCAAGATCAGGCAACGTGATTTCAACGGTGTCACGTACCTGGGGTTTGGTGGTTACATGTTTTCACTCACAACTCGCAAGTCCTTCTAGGATCTAGCCCGACAGGTTATATACTAGGATCTAGCCCGACAGGCTAAACAAATCTCGTAGATCACCTGCATTTGACCTCATAAAAGATAGGTCAATCAATTTACTATTAATTACAAGCAAAATAATTTTACATCAAACATATGAATGGGAGATCATGTATAGGATATATTGGGAAATTACCACAAAAAATTACAAATAAACGGTGAACTAACAACATAGTATGAAAAGTTTCGGTGAAATAGAATAGTTTAAGGTTGTTATGTTACTTTTTTTTTAAGAGTATTAAGTTCAATTCGCCAAATATTTAACCACTGGCTCATTAGAATTATGAGGATAAAATATGGTCTCTTAACCTTCACATAGTATAAAGCCAATTTAATATTAATAAAATATTAATTTTAAATTAAAAAATTAATATATAAAACCCAACATTTAACAAATATTAATTATTAAAAGACTTGATTACTCACGAGATTTTGAATCCGCTAGGCATGCTGCTTGTATCGCATGTATCTAGGTGGAGGAACCTACTTAGGATTAGAAATAATAACACAACGTGTGATATGCATGTACTAAATCATATGCTTCTTACTTGTAATCACATGATGCATCTCTGTAAATATCTTATTCCTCCGTATATCTCACTCTGATACATAAGCTTCATGTCGGCTTAACCAATCATAATTATCATTTTTACCCCGATGAGTTATGGCGTGCAATGCATCATTCGTGTTGATGTCTATTGAAACGTGTTGTGTGTAGCCAAACTGTTGCATTACCCCGTCTGGTCAATATAACAAATTAATATAATTAAGAAAATATTGAATTCATCAACTTATCAATAATTTAATGAAACATTTAATTCATCATAATTTTACCGTATGCATGTTCTCATCCATGAAATCATCAAGCATAATTAATTATATTATTAATAGATTCCAACAATACACATAAAATCTCTAATTTGACAATTTAACATCAATTAAACACAACACATAATTAATTAATTGAAACTATAATTTCATAATTAATTTAACTTATTTTCATGTTCAACTTTATCAATTCAACATTAATTGATGATATTCTTAACTAATTTCATATTAATTTAATAAATTTTAAATTCATCATAAATTCTAAATTCAACTTAAATAATTATTTTATTTTGATAAAAAAAAATTATAGCAATATAATATATTTATCTTGCTTGTAGAACTAGAAATAAAGTTAGGGTGATGGTGGTAATGTCGTCAAATAGAATTGTTGATTTAAAAAAAAAAGGTCTAATAATGTTTATACACCTTTAGTAAGTTTGATTTTTTGTTGTTTTAAGGGTTAAATAAAGGTGTTTGGTGAGTTTTTAGAGGGAGAGAGAGAGGTTTCAGTTGTGTCTGTTCTATGTTTTTTTATTTGAATTTATTAGCTAACGCTTAATGAAGGAACTAAAATAGCAAAGAAAATAAAAATATAGAGACTCGGTATTGATATTCTTAAACAAGAGAGACTAACTAATTATTTTGCTAAAAACACATGACTATATCAATGCAATTAAAATTAAATTAATGTTCTATGTCATAGAGTATATAATAATCTACTCACCTTTTCATTTTTTTTACACCAAAAGAAAATTAGTGTCAGGGTTTGCAAACTATATATGTGCTTCTTTTATTTATTTATTTATTTTTATTGGACAAACCTCAAATATACCCTCACAATATTGGGATAGTGTCAATTTTTCCTCTAAATTATTTCTTATATCAATTTTATTATAATTTATTTTTATTTCTCAATCAAGAACTTCTCTTAATTAATATTATTAAATTAAATACATTAAGTTCCTTAAAAAATGACACCATTTTGCCTCAAAATAAGAAATGCAATCTATTTGGATGAAAGTATTTAATTAAAAATAATCTAAAAGTTTGAAAATAAAATTGGTAAGAAATTGTTTTGGAAAAAAAAAACAGTATATACTTTGGAGACATTATTTATATTTATTTTTTTTTCTTTTCTTTTGATTTATTAGGAGGTTTATATATAGTTTTGAAATAGGTGCGGAATCATAGTTAGAAACTATATCTTTTTATATTTTAAAAATATTTTTAAAAATAATTAATTTTTTTAAATTAATTTTATTTTGTATTTTTAAATTATTTTGATATATTAATATTAAAAATAAATTTTTTAATAAAAAATACTATTTTAATATATTTATAAATAAAAAAATATTTTAAATAACTTTTTAACCATAGAAGGTCATGTAACCTCAGTATACGTCCAGTCCTCAATCATGTTGGTTGGACAATAATAAATTTTCTTCGTCGAACTCGATGCCCGGCAAGAAATAGAGGTGTACCACTGCAAGGCTAGGCCAGGCCAGGCCAGGCTAGGGTAGGCATACGGTGGTGTGGCCACCACATCTTCAATGTTTGTCTGCTTATCACCGTACCGAAGAGACAACCTTGACCCCAAAAGTGGTTGACGTTTGTCCATAACTTACACATTGCAACCCAAGACAGCTCCCGTCGTGTATTGAAGAGAAAATGAAACTTGTAGCATCCAGGAAACCTGAAAAGAAAAAACACCAACCTCACTCAACCCTTCCAAAGGAAAAATACACATTCTACTTGATCAAGACTATTGGTTTGAGAAAAGTCCATCAAGGGAACATGCATCACTTTTTGTTGGTATTTATATTAGCAGTTCATCAAGATATATGTTACCCACAAAATCATGGACATAATAGTTCTTTAGAAAAATTCTTGTCTGTAATTTATGGACTATTGATAAATTTATCTATAATAAATATACTGATAGATTTACAGACGGATAAAACATGTCAAAAAAATATATGCACGGACATAAATAGTTCATTAGAAAAATTCTTGTTGGTAATTTATAGACTATCGGTAAATCCATCTGTAATAAATATACCGATAGATTTACAGACGGATAAAGCATGTCAAAAAAATAAATGTTTTATTTCATCGGTAAATATAACATAGCATCGATAAAATACCATTTGTAATCATGTCGGAGTGTTAACAATGTCAATGAAATTTGCAATAATTCGTTTCCAACTCTATGGAATATACAAACGGAATAGTTCTGTCGGTAACCCTATCAGTAATAGAGGCATTTGCAGTAATTATTTTTTAACTTTTTGGAATATACCGACAATCTAGTTCTGTTGATAATCTTGTGAGTAATATTTTAAAAATATATTTTTAAACAATATATATTGAATAAAAGTAGAAAAATAATTAAAATAAATTTATTTTATAATTTTTAAATAAATTAGTATAAAAATCAAATATTTATTACAAATTTAAATATTTATATGTTCAAATAAAATAAATATAAAATAGAGGCAGCGCTAGAGGAGGAGGAGGAGGAGAAGGCTGGTCCTCGCTAGGACCGCGGGGCCAATTGGAGGGTGCACATGAACCACTCATCTGTGATCTCATCTTCATTATCAATCAGTGGAGTTATTCATAATCAGCAGTGAGTCCTTCATATTTATCATTAAGTTGGGTCATCCGATCTTGTACTCGTTGGTCTAACATTGTTATGAACTCCGAAGTTTGAACACTTGGAATCGAGTATGGGCATTCAACTATTGAAGTACTATGGGTCATCCACAAGTTCTCGGTCGTAGTGTTAGAGAGTCTGCACACTTGATTTTTATAGGGCCCATCGAATGATCCCGCCTCTAACCACAAATCTGGATCGATATTCGGATGGGTCGAAGGATCATCCCTGTATCTCTCATTCAATCGGTTGTTATATATATCTTGGAAAGAAAAAAATTAATTCATCAAATTCAAAGAAATTATAACTTAGAAAAAAATGATTGAAAACCAACATACCACAAAGTGTTGAGCTCGGCTATCAACAAATTGTTACACTCTTTTTTGGCGGTAATCACTCTGCATATGCGTTTCAACAAAAAACTCCATCAAGCTTGGCTCGCGTCCAAGAACTGTTGTTTGCGATAAAAAAATATTGTCAGTTAAATATATTTATAAAAAACAACTAATAAAAAAATGAATGTAATAAAAAAATCCTACAATCCGCTTCGCATCCGAAACGAACAAAACAAAGTTGTTGGAGTGCGTGGTAACATAATCATGAACATGTTGGTTCCAGTAATTCGTACCAGACTATGACTGTATAGTGAAACGCACTGACGTCACATGATGAATGTATTTCGCCCTTATAGCCTTTGAGACGTACGACGGTTTGAAATACTTCCACATCACCACATCATTCTAGTTTAGAAGGTCTATTTATTTTGTATATTTTTTTTTGAGGGGGGGTTGCGCCTCATACTAAAAATCATATAACCTATTATCTATTAGTAAATGAAAAATAAAATTTCAATAATTGAAATAAAAAAAATATATCTTGAATTTGATCTCACCTATTTATAGCGTGATTCTCCCAAACTATCCTCATAGCATTATCATCGGCTCTCTCCCATTCAAATTTTCTCTTGAAATAAAAATTTATAAAAGGAAAATTTCAACAAATGATCCAAATTAACATAAAAAATATTTAAGTTAATACTAACCATAAACCTTGAAAACCATGCATCGACCTACGGTTTCCATTTAAGATTTTGGAAACTTGGCTCCATTGAAACAATAAGAACACAAAATTGAACAAAAATAATGAAAAAAATAAAAAAATAAATAATGCAAAAAAACAAAATAAAGAAAAAGGAATGAAAAAATCTTACCTTAAGGCGTGCTTGATTTCAACTCTTAATTAAAAAAACCAAAATAGAAAAGAAAAAGAAAAGGCACTGTTATAAACCAAAAAAAAAGAAGAAGAAAGACAATATACCTTAGAATGAGAAGAAAAGAGAATGCTTGATCTCGGGTATGAAGGAGAGAGAAAAGAGAAGAGAAAGAGAGATAAACGGGTGTGTGAGAGAATAAGAGAGAAGAAGATAAAGCCCTGATCTCTCATGGTTCATGTCTTTTATTTTAGTTTTACTGACGGGATTACCGACAAAATATTTAATATTATTATTTTTAATATTGTCATTGGTGATTCCATTTGTAAATTCAAATTGGTAAAGAGGAACAATTTTCATAGTCTCTAGAATATAGAGACGAACACATTTCATCGGTATACCTGTATGTAATGTGTTTGATAACAAAATAGTGTTTGATGACAAATTATATCTGTATTCTCTATTTATCTAGCTAGAAGTTTATTTCATTTCTTTAGCTAGAAGTTTTTTTTACCTATTTTATTTCATTTCTTTGCATCTTCACGTTTGCATAACATCATTAGAGAATAATATTGGGTCTAAATGCATCAATAACTGTTTTTTATGAGTTTTAATCCAAGGATTTTGTTTTTGGTATATAAACATTTTTGGTCACATTGGGATTATTGAGTGATAATTATTGAGTTTTGTTGCTTGATTATTTATCCTTGTAAGATTTACAACCTTTATGTTTCCTTTTATTTCATGAAATATGGTCTCGTTTAGAGTTCATGCTGCTAGAATTACTTCGAATGTTCATTTGTGTTCTTCGTTTTTTCTGGGTTTTGATCCATTTTCACTAAATTTTTTGAGATTTTGACAAGTTTAATTTTTTTTAGGTTTGGTTTTTTTTTTTTTTTGCTTATTTTCAGGTCAAACCCATGTTTTTAGTTTGGTTTATGGTCGAACTAAAGATTTTTGGTTAACCTGGTCGGGTCAAAATTGAATCCATGGCTAAGGCTTTGTTTGGCTAGCAATGTTTTGCTAAAGGTTTTTTTTTTTTTTAGGGTGTATTTGGCAAACACCTCTTAGGCTTGTTTTAGGGTGTTTTATTACAAATAATGGGTTTTTGTCAAACTAAACACAATAAAAATTGTAAAAAAATTATAAAATAATACCTTTTTTTTCTTGTTTATGGCAAAAAATCCTTAAAATTATTTGAGCTTTTTTTTATTTAAAAAATTGAAAATACTTTGGCATGTTTTTAAAAAGATATTGCATGGATTTTACATCAGGTTGTAAAATTCCAAAGAATTTTGGTGTATATTTTAATAACCCTAAAAATTATAATTCATGAAAGTTAATGGTCAACATCCTGATATAAGTGTTGGAGCTATAAGTAGGATGGTATTTAAATACCAGGAGTTAACTAGAAAATTTTAAGAATTATTTTATATATTCATCAATTTTAATGGGAGTATTTTTCATCATAATATACGAGTTGTGGAGAACCCCTTTGCCTTCCAAGATAAGTGAACCTTGTCAGGGCACCTTTATGGACCTTTCCCTTAAGAATTTATCTGAGCATACGAGTCCATACTAAATTTAAAATGTTAGATTTATTCATAAGAGTAAATCAGACAAACTACCAATTAGGAACCCATCAAAACCTTTAAACTATATCTATTTACAAGTCCAAGATGCAAAACAAGTGAAGACTTAGGTATTAAAGATTCATTTTAGAGCTTATTGTTAAATCTTTATATCTTACACAATAACAAACTAACATGAACTTACACACTTCACATTGCATACATATATATATATATATATATATATATATATATAGCTCTCGTGAGATTTCTGAACATACATTATATAGAAGTTATTTTAAAATAACAACCAACTAGAAATCATCAATCCTAACATACTCTAAGTTGTGTTAAATTAAATTTTTATATTCTAGCACAAGAGTATAAAATCTCACACTCATTACACTTACACACCTTTAATCATTCTAAGTGCTATTAAGTGAGTTATATAGATTATAGTTTTCAATAGTACAATCTACTATTTTAGAGAGTGAATTTTGTTGTAAATAAATCATAATTGTAAACACTTGAGAGTTTGGATGAACTATTAGTATTGGTGAGGTATTGTCACCAAGAAAAAAGAGAATATCTTTAAATGGTGTAATTGATTCGTGTGGATTCATCAAAAGCATTGTATTTTTCACTTGGAATAGTAAAAGAGTATAATATTTAAGTATGGTTGGTAAACTTAGAGCATTGTATCTTTTACTTGGAATAGTAAAAGAAATGTGGATGTAAACTTGCCGAACGACATTAAAAATTAAATTTGTAATTTTTCTTCAATTATCTCTCTACTTGAAGCAATTTAATTAATGGAACAACTTATACATCTGAAAACTCAATATACCTTTTAACAGGTTTAATGACTTTTGCGAGTGGAGGAACATGTCAAAAATTGTGAACATTTCATCCAGCACAATCAAACTACCGAGGATACAAGAGTGAGGTGGTAATTTCATTGTTCGAAAATAATTCAATATTTTTTGATGAAGAAGATGGTGCGAACGGACCGCTACCCTTAAAAAAGCCTGGTTCCTTTGGCTGAGGCAGTGTATTCTCACCTCCTAGCATCCAAACCACAGTGGCCATGCTTGGCCTATCATCAGGATGCTGCTGCACACACAAGAGACTAATGTTTATGCATCTCATGATCACTTCTGATAAATTGCATGACTCTCCTGGAAACGCCTCAATTAAGTCCAAAGGTTTTCCATCTTTCCACAATCTCCATGCCTAGAAATGAAAAGGAACTTTCCGTCATACACTTGTTCAGTACATGCAAGTAAGAAATTGAAACCTTGACACTTACATGTCCAATAAGGCTTAGGCTATGGTCTGGATGATAAAATCCTCTACTCTTCTTTCCACTTATTATCTCAAGCATTAAGATTCCAAAGCTAAAAACATCAGACTTCACTGAGAAGAGCCCATCAGTAGCATATTCAGGAGCCATATAACCACTGCCGAATGTCATTTAAACACAAACACATAAATGTAAGTATACTAGTATTGCATCTGGCTCATAAACAGATTTCTTATGTTTGACTCTACAGCAAACAAATTATGTGCTTTGTTAACAAAATATAAAATAAAAATAGCAAGTATGGCATGTAATTGGTAAGTGCTTACTAAGTCCCAACAACTCTGGTTGTGTTTCCTTCCGTCTGGTCTCCACCAAACATTCTGGCCAAACCAAAATCAGAGATTTTTGGGTTCATATCCTTATCAAGCAAAACGTTGCTTGCTTTAAGATCCCTGTGTACAATCCTCATTCTGGAATCCTGATGAAGATATAGAAGCCCCCTAGCAATACCACATATAATGCTGAAACGCTTGGACCAGTCTAACAGTTTGCCTCTTGTTTGATCTGTAAGTGTTTGTGAGTGCAACATGCCACCACTTAAACACTTAGAAACAAGCTTGATTGTATTAAAATCAAAGACATACGTAACGATAGGATAAGAAGGCTTGTCTGGTTTAGAAAAGTACCAAAAATGAAGGAATCTAGGCTTTTGTTGGGCATGTATTCATAAACCAGAATTTTCTCTTCTCCTTGAATGCAACAGCCAAGAAGTTTTACAAGATTTCGGTGCTGAAGCTTTGTAATCAGTATAACTTCATTTTTGAACTCATTTAATCCTTGCCCAGAACTCCTTGATAGCGTTTTTGCTGCTATTTCTTGGCCATCTTCTAGAGTACCCTAGAAAATGTATCCCAAAATACTTACGCTTATCTCAATAAATCGGGGCAATAGAAGTTAAAATAGTCATTTGCCTCAATTTGAGAATGTTGGACCGACCTATCTTCTACATAAAATGAGGTACTTCGTTTTTCTTTTAGCTATTTCACTCGAAACTGAGAAATTTACCTTGTACACAGGTCCAAAACCACCTTCTCCTAGCTTGTTGTTGAATGAAAAGCCGTTGGTGGCTTTGGCTATTGTAGTGAACTGGAATAGGGGTAGCTCCAAGTCTTCCTTTGGTCCACTATCTATCTGATCATTTTCTTCTCTGTTGCCTCCTGTTTTCTCAGACAGTAGAAAATGGGAATCACATACATGATAAACGAGGAGAAATGAATAATGAGCTAAGATTTTGAATGTTCAGATCAAAGATATATAGCAGTAGAGACAATGATTACAAAACGGAGGCAATACTGAACTTCACTCTGTAAATGCTACTATCTAATCAAGGCTAAATCATGTAGTTATTTCAGTTGTTCTAATTGTAAATCCACTGAACCTTCTCGGCTTCTCCAAATTCTAACCAACGATAAGCTCAAAGCCAGTTAAAAAGCTGTTCATTTCTATTAAACTCGCAAAAAACAAGATGCTCATTTACTGAAAGCAATCAAAGTAACTTTACCTATGAGTTTTGCCTTTCTTTTGAAGATGCAATAGGCGACCAAAAGCATCCCGCAGGCCACGAAAATAGATAGTGCAATTCCCACTGCCATCTGTATCTTAGATGCAGCTTTAGCCTCTACATGGTCGATAAGAAAGAAGAAAGAAAGAAATACAGTTACCATACAGCTAAAAAATTAGAGAAGCTACAAAATGATGATTAAATAATAATCTAT